>MDTE01205141.1_pt1 | contig 65778 bp, 88 predicted proteins | sample 811231 | NCBI WGS metagenome assembly MDTE01 (sample SAMN05326651, study PRJNA326480) | marine metagenome | isolation source: seawater | place: Indian Ocean: Red Sea | collected 2010
AAACTTCTTATGGAACCTATCAAATGATTTCAACTTGCTAGGATCGAACGGAAGTTTGTAGTTTGTTAAGGCAATCTTCGCACCCATAACGACCAACTCTGTCTCAAAGTTATCCATCATGTAGTTGAAGAACCTATCCGCTTGTTCATTCCAAGTTTTATCTTTTTTCTCGTGTGCCTGTTGTAATTCATAACACAAAGACACTGTCAAAGAGTACATCGCTGATATCTCTTTTGTCTTAAGATCTTTGATCTTACCGCTCAGTATATCAGATGGATTTGGAAGTTGACCGCTAATTTTACGATGATTCATAAACTTAACGGCCAATCCCTCTCCTACGCAACCTGCTACGAGGTCAGTGAGCGTACTTTCTGGCAGGTCATCTGATAGAAGTTGAGAAACAAAACTCCATGATCTTGGAGTCGCAAAAGATCTACTTGATCCTCTTGGGTCAAAGTCGTATAGATCCTGTTTTGCAAATGTGCAATATCCTACTACATCTGCATGAATTTTATGATTAGTTGCCCATTGCAACCAGTCCTCATAATCTACTCTAAGTTCAATGTGTACAAATCTGTTTGCCAGCGGAGCAGGCATTCTGTAAGTGACTCCTTTGTCACTTTCTCTATTACCAGCGGCAACTATTGCTACCCCGGCCGGAAGTACATATTGTCCTACTCTTCTGTTTAGTATTAACTGATATGCCGCCGCCTGTACCGCAGGTGCCGCCGAATTTAATTCGTCTAAGAATACTATCGCTGTAGATTTCTCATCAGTAGGTAGTTCGGCCGGACTTGCCCAAACCATGTTGTTGTCTTTTGAATTATAGTAAGGAATACCCTTGATGTCAGTGGGTTCCCATAGCGGAAGTCTTATATCAATAACTTCTCGGTTTTGTGTTTCTGCAATCTGTTTAACAATGTCTGATTTACCAATACCTGGTGCTCCCCACATCATTATTGGTCTTTGTAATTGAATACAATGTGTTAATGCATTTTTAGCCTCGTTTGGCGTAACAGTTCTATTTTGAGAACCAACTGCTTGTTCTGTATTTTTTTTGTTTCTTGGCATTTTGTACACTCCTGTTAAAATGTTTATAATACCATTATAGCAGAAATGTGTTATACGTCAACCTGGTAATTGTGGATAAAAAATCGCTATTTTATTGACTTTTTGCGATGGCACACTTCCAATATGTGTTTTTTCTCTGCCAATGATATGCTTTTCTACAAAATTCTTCCATGGTAAATTCTGTCTCCATATCATAATGGTCAAATATAACAACATCTGTTTGTAAACCACACAGATCTTTTAACAACTGACTTTCAAATTTTTGTTTTATTGGGTAAGTTTTCCTAAAATCAAAACAAGCATTTTCACTAAAAGTTATTAATTGTTTAGTGGTTGTTTCAGGAATACCAAAATCTATAAGGAATGACTCAAGAAAGTTGAAGAGATCTTGTTTTTCACTTAGAAAAATTGATGAACTAGCGGCCTTTGGCTCTAGCATTAGATTGCCATCCTTAAATGTATCTCTATTCCATCCGGTTTTATTTTTCAAAACTTTTGTAATGTGTTTTTTTGTCTCCATATATTCTTTGTAGAAGATATTGTTTTTGTCTTTCAACGCATGGTCTATGATATCTTGCACAATTTCCGTATATTTTTTTTGTGTCTTCTTCACCAGATATTCGATTATATGATGTGCCCAACCGTAGTAGTACATGGTTATCATTGCCCATGCAAAACAGTACGCGACAACATGTTCGGATTCCGATAGAGTGTTTGTTGACACTATCATTTCATGATTATCATCATAGTCTTTTCCATTGTCACTGATTATACCAAATGTGTCTACCCCTATGGTCCTAACATTTATCCCATGTTTTTCTTTAGTTTCTTTATTGTTTAAACTGGCGTTTGGTGTTACTGCTGTGGGGTGGACCATTAGGAAACCTTTCTGTCCGTACTTGATCACATCTTCTATGCTGTTTTTCAACGTGTCTATTGTATCCATTGGTAGTGGGAACACAAGTTCAGAATACATGGCTATCTCATTTTTAGCAAACTTGTCCATCATCTCTTTGGATTTTTTGGCATCTATGTTGAATCGGTCAATAGCCTTCAACACATCAACGTCGGTGCTCTGATATGCAAATGTTACACCCTTGAAAATTTTACTGTCCTTCAGTTTGTCGTGGAGTGCTATCTTGAATACTCTTTCGTAATTGTTCTTGGCAAATGAGACGTCCCAATGCTTGGGGTAACCATGAGTCAATTTATTGTATATCACATATTTGGATATATCAAGGTCGCGTTCAAATATGCCCCAGTTCGAGTCTGCCACTGAAACGTACTCTATCTTGTTTTTACTCATCCAGTCTATTTCTTTGTAAACTCTTGAAATGTGAAACTGCTTGGCTTTGTTGTAGTATGAATCACCAATATCACAAAACGCACAATGGTACGGACAGCCTCGCATAGTTTCATAAATCACACCCCATTTTACATCTTTATATTTCTTATTATATTTTTCAATTATGCCATCATAGAATCCAGAAAGTATAGGAGATGGAATGTCATCTAGTTTCTCTACCCTGTCTATGCTGTTTGGCAATGGCATGCCTTTATAGAAAACATTTGGATGCTCTAAAGGTTCGCAGTGATTTTCTAATATATGCCTGAATGCTATCTCACCTTCGCCAAGCACTGCAATATCAAAGAAATGATTAACTTTAAAAAAATCTTTATCGTTTTTTGGAATCTGCGGTCCTCCCACTATTATTTTACAGGCGGGAAAACGTTTCTTTATTGACTGCGCAAATTCTTTTGTGTGTTTCCAGTTCCAAACATACACGCTGAATGCAAATATATCTGGTGTAAACTCCATGTCTGCGACATATTTTTCTGTATCCACTTTATCAATAACCACATCACGGACACAATAATTCTGTTTTACTTTTTCACTCTTTTGAGCATAGAGCCAAATATTGCTTACAGCAAGTGGCAAGTAGCGATTTACAATCAAGTCGTGTGTCTGTACTAAAACTATATTGTGCATTATAACAAATTAGTGATTTTTTTGTTCATCTATTTTACTCATGGCCCGTGCAAGGCCATATTTTGTTACATCTCCAGCAAACATCATTAGTTGCAATGCCATTTTTTCCATTGTGACTATTATCTTCTTTTTGTCTACAAAATAAGGACAATCCACAAATTCATCCAACCAAAGGTATGTTTGTGGCGTGAATATAATCTTATCTGGAAACTTTATTTCGTAAGTTTTTATATCAAGTTTTACTACTGTTTCTAGTCCAATTTTAGTAAGTCTAAGACTTCTCGCCTGGTAACTTTCACGAACATTTTGCCACCAAGTGTAATAGTTCGTCTTGACGCTTTCATCATGGATCGGCTGTTCCAATAGGCCCATAAAGGTGCGAGTGTAGGCAGTTTTAGTGTCCATACACTTAATTATCTTGTAAATTTGGTGCCTGATTTTAAAAGGAATACAGCGAACTTGTCTGTCTTGTGTTGTGTGTTTAGTTTTTTTGCTAAGTTTTCAGCGTGTCCTGGATTACTGAAAGATACTTTCTTATATTTTGGGCCAGGATAGTTAGAGACCAAACTGCTTGATTTAAGATTAATTGGCTTGCCGTCATAGAAAACTGCCCATATGCCTTCTGCCGCTAGAACTTCTTCCTGCTTGTAGGTATCTTTATTGCTGACTGACAACAGCACTGTGGGTTTTGGTCTGCTCATAATTGTGACAGTATTTACCAAAAATTGTATGCAATATATTTTGGCTGGGCAGTTTTTAGTGTATAATTAGACATACAAGTATGCAAAATTTCAACAAAATCAAAAATGTTCTAACCAAAAAAGAAGCAGATGATTTCAAAAACATTTTTTTAAAAAACACACCGACATTGAGTAACCTTGGTGACAAGTGCTATGGTATTGATATAAACAACACAGCATCGTACCTTTGGTTCAAAAAATTTTTCTTTTCAAAGATACAAACTTATTTTGAGGAGGATATGAAACTTATCTTTGCTTTCTATTCTAGTTTTACCAAACCCTTCGCAATACACACGGACCTAAAACCTTTGCCCAACAATGCCACAGGAAGACCTTTTGTAAGTTGTTTGATACCTGTTTCGGTAGATAACAGGCCTGAAAATTGTAGCCTAGCATCTACAGTATTTTTTAGAAGTGACACAAGTAGTGTTTCTGAACAAGATAGGAAGAAGCATCTAAGTCATTGCCAGCCAGTCCAACTCGAAAACAAGCAAATTGATGAAATTATTAATTGGAGTCCGCTAGATATGATATGGTGGAAAAGCGAACTGGACCATTGTAGTAGTCATTTTAACAATTTTAAAACGAAAGAATGTTTCGTAATCCATACCTATGTTGAATAAAGATTTACTAACACCATTTCATTTACCTAATTTAAACTGTAAAGAGTTTGATGAACTTGCGAAGCAGATATCTCATAAACAAATAGGACATTATACCAAGAATGACTTTATAGAAAAATTTCAAGCGAGAATCAAGCAATACAAATCTGTGGAAATACAAGGACTTGACAAGTTTGATCATAAAGATCTAATTATTGGATGTCATCATTTTATCGATAACCTGTTGTTAAAGTATAACATAGAAAATTTACAGATATTTGAACACGACTACAACTACTACAAAAGGCTTAAACCTGATATAACGTATACAAACATTGATCCCCTTAGTGCAGACAAGCCACTTTTAATGGCCATGCCATTTCCTGGTCACCTGGGTCCACACAAGCAATTTGCTGAAATTATGAACAAGTGTCAAGCACTAGGAGTAGAAGTTCATTTAGATGGTTCATGGCTTCCTGCTTCATTCAATGTGACTTACAACGTGTCATATGATTGTATAAAGTCAATAGCAATGAGCCTTAGTAAAGCATATTGCATGGGTTGGAACAGGATCGGAGTAAGGTGGAGTAAGCAGACTGATAACAAAGACAGTATATCAATTATGAATAAATCTGGTATGATCCCAAAAATTTCATACCAAATAGGTTGTCTTTATCTAGATAATTTTGAACTTGACCATTTAATTACTAAATTCAAATCTAAGTATGATACAATTTGCAAGGAGTTGAAATTAAGGCCTAGTAATATAATACATGCCGCATTTAGCATTGATAGGGCAGAACTTTTTGGAGTAAAAAAATTACTGGAGAATGCTGTTTAACTTTTTCCAATTTTCAAATAAAGTAACTTTGGTGTCATCTTTTGACATAAAGGGCATATTATCTAGAAAATAATCTTCAAAAATCTTAGACATATCCAACTTGTGGGTAAACTTATTAATCCAGAAGTCTCTCCATTTGTCATGTTCGTCTGAGTATTCACTTATTGTGACTGATTTAAAGTATTCTGGATTGTGTTTTGCAAACCTATGGCAAAAGAAATCTGTCATTTTCTTATCACTGCTGTACAAAAACAATGTGCCTTTCTGATGTAACAAACTGAACTCAGGATCACACACACTTAGAACTTTTTGTTGTTCAAGTAAACTGTTTTTTTCATCTAGTGACAATTGATTTTCTTGTTGCAACAGTGTTCTTTCAGGACGTAGACTAATTTTTCCAGTGCTGTTTAAATTAAGTAGGGCAGTTTGGTCGTACAATGCAGTGACTAAATCTCCTGCAAAACCACCTTTGTGTAATACGATTTGGATATTATTTTTCACTTTTAAAATTGCCACCATCCATTTCGACGTTGACGTTCTGTGTCTGCTGGACAGATTTATATGCTTCAATTATTTCTTCTTGGATACCTGCTAGTCTAGTCATTGTCTGGGCAAGACTGTCAGCAAGTTTTTCTGCTTCTTTAATAGGCAAAGTGATTTGTTTCTGTTGTCCGCTTTTAGCAGTTCTCACTTGTCCAATAAAATCTTCAATTGGACGTGTTTGTATTTTGTTCTTTGATTGCATTGTTTAATATTTGTTGCATTTCTAGTTTTGTTTTCATAGGTCCTTTATAAGGATAACGTTGTAAAGTAATTAGTTTCGGACAGTAGGCCTTCCTCCAGCCTTTTTCAAAGCAAATGATGTAGTATCCTGCGCAAAACAAACTTTTACTTTTTTGTGTCTTTGAATAAATTGGCAATTGTTTCTGCACATCGAACATTGGATTGAAAGGCTTCTGTGAAACTGGATAACCATGTACAAACAAGTTTTGTTCTTGCTCAACTGGTTCTTCAATTTTTGGTTCTACTGTAAAGATATCAATACCAAATTTTTCTCTAAGGCTCTCCGGCGTATGGAAAACTTGCCTTTGGTCTTGCTTACTTAAAAAGATCCATCCATTACCATCTTTTTTCTGTAGAGTGCCAAGTTTACTACCATTCTCCTCAAGTATCCAAAATTTATCTTTTACTAATGTTTTTGCATTTATTGTCATGTTTTTATTATTTTAGCAATTTGTTCTGTGCATAGCAACCGTATTTTTTTCTTATTTGCATTTTTTATTGTAATACCAATTTCTTTTCGTGCGTGTGGCCTTAATTTTTCAAAAACTTTCTTTTGAATGAATTTTTTATTTTTACGTAATTGCAGGCTTTGTGCTGAGCCACTTAGCAATATTTTTATAAGTTTCTGCCTATCCAACTTACATCTATTTGCAAAGTCCAATGCTTCAAATATTCCTTGTTTTGTGTTAAAACTACATATCTGATTTGCAATCTTGGTTAATTGTCCTTGTCCAGATGGTCCCATATATTCAACGGTCTTAGAATAGGATCTAATCATTTCCTCAACTGCTTTAAATGTTTTTCTGTCCCCACCAACCATTACTCCGCCAATCTGTTTTCCAGCGCCTTCTTCTCCGCCAGTCACAGGAGCATCTAAAAAACTAATTTTATGCTTTTTAAAGTCGGCGTGTAATCGTTTTGAAATCTCAAAATTAATTGTGCTATGATCTATAACTATAGATTTTGGTTTAAGATGCTTTTTTAATTCAGAAGAAATTTGTTTTACAGACTCCTCAGTATCAACACATATAAAAATAATTTTCTCTGCACAGCAAAGTTCTTCGATAGTGTAGACGAAATTGCAGTAATGTTTCTTAGCAAATTTTTTTGCTTTTGAAACTGTCCTATTAAAAACTGTTAATTCGTATCCACGTCTAAGTAATGCCTTGGCTATGCAGGCGCCAACTGTGCCCAACCCTATGAAACCTACATTCATATTAGTCTCGCATTAAATGGTTCTACGTATAACTGTGCTTGTTCAGATATTCTTTGTAGATCATACTTGCCACAAAATTTCATAAATCTTATTCCTACTTGGCTTATATTTTTGTTTTCTGCCTTTGCCTGATCGATAGTTTGGTCAAGTTCTTCTATTATCGGCGTAGGCTGGGCATGTAGATCTACTAAAAGTTTGTTTCGTTCGTAGTCGTCGAGTACCCTATGTTCTTTTCCTTCAGCATCTACCCATTTACTTAACATGAGGTTATTCCACGTGTAGCCTTTTGCATTCCTGTCAGCAAATGCTTCTAGTAAGCCAATTTTATTTTTTGTGCCCTTTGTTCGCACACCTGGATATGCACTAAAAATATTATCACTTGGATCACCTCTCATAGATTTTTCAAATAAAATCCATTCAGGGTCAGGTGCTTTCTTGACTTCCTTAGTTTTTTTATCTATGACAGGATTTCCTTTTTTGTCGAACCATCCCTCATGGGTGATTGTTTGTTCTGTAACACCATTATATTGCTTCACTCTTGAATTTACTAACTGGTTTAGATCCTTATCTGTGCTCAATATTACGTGTTTTTGTTCAGGATGTCTATCAATCCATCTTGCTATCAAATCATCTGCTTCTGCTCGGGGATTTTGTAAAACTGTTGCGTTTGTCTTTTCTTTTAGAAATTTTACAAAGTCATCATAGCACTCCCAAAACACTTCATTTTCTTCTTTTTCTAGCGGACTCATTGCTTCAATGGCGTCCTTCCTATTTCTTTTGTAAGGAGCATAATGATCCTTACGCCAAGATCTCCCCTCCAAACAAAAAACTAAATGTGTACCATCAAAGTCCGCCCACGCTTTCTTAATTGAGTTCATGGTGATATGAATGGCCATACCAATTTTTTCCGATGTATCACCTCTGATAACGTGTCTTGCTCTGAAAAAAGTATTAGCCGTATCTACAAGTATGTGTGTCATACCATATTATAACATAGGTCTTAATTTTTGTCTATGTATGGTTTTATAAGTTTTACAAACAGATCGTAGTGTTTTTTGTGTGGATGTTTACCATCTTTTGCCCTATCCGTGAAAGTATCTAAACTTGGAAAACTTGGTAATTTATTTTCAGCAGGAATAAAGTTATGTAACTCATCTGACCAAGTCGATATCCAACATTTCACATTTTGGTCTTTGCACATCTCTGAAACTTTTTCTACAGATTCTATCCAGTCATTTGTAATATATTCTTTATCCATAATCAATTTCCTTGCCTCCGCTACATAATCACGATATTCAGTTGGCAGTTCCCATGGGGTCTGCATACCGATAGGTATATGTCCTTTTTTGTCAAGGCATTCAAATGTTAACAATTTCCTGGTGGCACCTGGAAATAAACATATTACTGTGTCAACGTGTCTGCTTTTCTTCAGTACGTAGGCAACATTTTTACATATCCCATCATGGCTTAGTCCCTTTGATCCAAAATTAAAAGACTTTGCATCAAGTATGCTTGGCCATGTCTCATCTGCTCCAACTCCGTGTCCTGCTGTCCAACTGTCTCCAAAGCAAAAGACTTTTTCATCTGTAAATTTAGGATATTCCCAATTTACAAAATTTTCAAGATATGCGCCATTTAAAATATTGTGTTCTATCCAGTGCTTTGTGAAAGTAATTGTTAAGGTTCCGTTAAAATTTATTTGGTCACAGTCATAAAGTATTTTATCTTCAACATACTGATTACCTTGTACCGAAAAATTTGCTATGTTTTTGATGGATAAAATTCTATTCTGGTATAACAAAAAACATAAAATTTTTTGTTCTGGATCATTAGGCACGAATCCACTGAATTTGAGATTAACTTTTTGCCCTATGTCTGTGATGCTTATGTCTGTGCGACTTGAAATAGTCTTGTTATTGAATTGAATGTTTATTTTGTTTTTAGTTTTTTTACTTTCAAAAATTAAAACAAAATTAAGAGACTTCAGTTTTGCCGTCGTCTCTTCTATTGATTTGTACATATCCAGCACCAGTCACATCTAGTCCTTGTTCGTTGCCAACTGTTCTGCAAAGTGTTTGAAACCAACGATCAACAACTTCTTCCTGTGACTCTCCCTGATAACCACTCTGTCTTAGCATGTTAACAAACTCATCATTCCAGTCAAGTTCAAAAAATCCATTCCTTGGATTTTCTGGTTGCACATGAAGTTTGATAACCTTGACCATTGGATCTTCGCTTTTCTTTCCTTTGGTCTTAGCCTTTGCTTTTGTGTTTTTTGTTTTTTTAACTTTCATAATAGTATTATATCTTATTTTAAAGCAATGTTCAAGTTTTTATGTGCCCCACTTATTACCAAATAAATCAACATGCAGTCTTGGAGAATACTTGTATCCATTCTTCATTGCCACATCTGCCACCTGCTTTGCTGTTTTTGCCTGCCCTTCTTGAGTTGCTCCTACAGCCATTAAGTAGATGTCTGCATCAACTCCTGCTTTGCTATACTCTTCTCGTGCCTTATCAACCTCTGCTAGATCCTGTTCATCCTGGACTACGAACTTGAAATACAAATGACTGTTGGGTATATCAAAATATTGTTTGGCAACCTCAGGCTTTATTGCTTTATCCCAGTCTTCTCCCGATATTGATAATTTTGGCGAAGTTGACCAAGTGATGTGTACTGGTTCTTTGGTATAATCTCCTGCTACTAGTCCTTGTAAAAATTTATCGAAACCTGCTTTGAACGGTTGTGTGCAGTTTGTTTCTATAGTCAAGTTTTTTAAACTGTTGAATTCTTTTTGTCTTAGAAGTATCTGCGTTTCTCTTTGCCACAACATTGGCTCACCGCCAGTGATGATAAAGTGTATGTCTGTGCCGTTGTCATTTGTCCATTTTTTGTTCGGCGTGTACGCAGTAATTTTTTTCGCGATGTCGTCGATCGATTCCCAAGCAACCAAGTGTTTGTATCTCGAACTCCAACTGGCACTTGCATCACAACCTATCTCCACCACAGGCAAATCTCTCACATGATTCACGTGTGACAAGTCTTGTGTCATGTATGGCATCTCTTCCGGCTTTAACCACTTTGATTGATCTCTGCCTTGTCCAAAACCATGGCAGTTGAAGTTACAGCCAAACACCCTAAAGAACACACTGGGCACACCAACAAAACGCCCTTCTCCTTGCACACTATAAAATATTTCCGAATATCTTAGTTTGTCCATTTGTACTATTATACACGATTATGTAAATTTTGTCTATTAAGAACTATAAATTTCATCTATCGCTTGTAGTATTTCTTCAATGGTAAATTTACCTTGCCTTATTTTTTCTTGACGTGCTTTTTCTTTTTCTGATTCGATTTCTTCTTTGTATTCTCGAACAAAAGTTTGCAAGTACTCTTCTTCGGTCATTATTTCTTAGATTTTTTTGTATCTAGTCTAACAACCTTGTTATCAACAACTGTGCCTGAAGTCCTTCTCACAATGTCATCGTGGTTGAACTCTGCCCAATACAGTTCAAAAGCAACACCATCTTCAAGTCCTTCAAACTGATGCACTTTACCTGGCTTAACCTGTGTGAAGTCTCCTGCATTCAAAATTGTTTCATCTACAAGACCTTGATCGTCTTGCCATACTCTTACAAGCATTTTCCCTGATTCAACAAAGAATCCATTCCATTTATATTTGTGTTCGTGTTCAGAACATTTGTATCCTGCTTTATAGTCTATCCTGTGGAATTCTAGAACACCATTTTTGTGTATTAATTCTGTTTGGCCCCAAATTTTTCCTGCTATATTACTCATGCTTCGTAGATATCCTTTCTAACAATACGCTTTCTTAATTTTGCTACTAGTTCTTCGATTTTATCAATCGTGTTTATTAAATCTGGATCTGTTATTACCTTGTCATTTATTTTTGCTTGTTCTCGCAAGGCCTCGTATTCATCGAGTGAAATCCTAAGTGATAATCCTTTTGCTTGTTTTTTTGCCATAGTATTATTATATTATTATTTAGGTCTTTTGTCAAAGTCTTTTATTTTTTTTACAATTAAAGAACATATTTTTTTACTTGTTTTTAAACCAAAATGCTGGTAATCTCTTCCATAATCTATTTGACTAAAACAATGTATGTTTTTTACACCGTGTTTCTTAAAAAAATATTTTTGTCTTTTGGTGTTTTCAATAATAGCATCTGGAATTAAAAGATGTATGATATTTGAGTTGCATAATTGTGCGATGTCATAATTTTTTTTAAAATTTTTTAAGTCTTCTTTTAAACCAAAATCTGTTTTGTCATAATGTTTGTCCTGTCTTCTGTGCAGGTAAGACCACATTACCACAATCCATTTAGGCTTGTAAAGTTGATGGATTTTTTTGATCCTTTTGGATATAACATCATTACTACATCCATCTTCAGCAACATTTATACATCTCTTACCAGTGGCTCTTTCCAATAACTGTGGCCAAGTTTCATTGAAAGGCTGTCCCATACCCACTGTGAAACTATCTCCAACACACCAAATCGCCTCTGATAAATCTTTAGGCCATTCTTTATCTCTGAAACCTTTACTGTTATACGAGTATGAAATTTCTTTTTTATAGTTTTTGAAATAATTTTTATTACGGCACCATTTGTAAGTGTCCATACCGCTTGTTTTTTGATTTAAGTTTATTTTATTCTGTATTTTCAGCATATGTGCGTTTTATTCCAAAAATCATAAGTTGCATTGCTTTGATCTATCCAGTTATGGTTTTTAGCAAATTTGTAAAATTTGTTTAGACATGTTTGAAAATTTTTTATCTGTTTCTGTTTATCAGTCAATGTTGTGTTCTTAATTGGTAACGAATGTATGATATTTTTTTTAATTAATTCATTACCAACTTTTTTATATAATAGTATTGCTTTTTGCTCTTTCCTGCTAATATTGTGTTTTAAATTTTTGTTAGATAGAAAATTGAAAAGTTCATATTCTTTTTTAATGATATTACTGCATGTTACTCCAAAATTGCTTTCAAAAGTTTTGTTGTTATTAGTAAGTTCCGCAATAACCTTATCACTTTCGATTAGCATGTCTTCATAGGAAATTACCTTGACATTTTTAAAATACTTTTCAATCCATTTAACATAGTTTACGTAATCCATACATTTTTTTAAAAAATATTCTTCATCTACATCTGTAACTTGTAAAACTTTTTCCTTGTCTTTTTTATTATATACATTGAGTACACCTGATTTTTTCCTAATACTCCAACTCATTGCATATTCGAAAATATTTTTCCTCACACACATAATTTTCGTGTGGAAAAAATTGTTCAAAAAATTATAAAATTCATATTGATCAGCAGAGTTGTCTTGTCTTTTATCTATATGATATTTTGCTAATCTGCTAACAAGTCTTGTTTCTTCATCATTTTTTTGCAAAAGACTTTCAATCTCTTTTAAAGATTGTTTATAACCTATGCTAGGGTTTTTCCTCACAAGGCTTTTTGTAAGTTCCAATCCGTTAGTTAGTTCGTGTGTGTTTACTACTTTTTTATTTTGTAAATGTAAACTTACAGTCAGTAATCTTTGTAGTATTGTTGATCCAACACCATCTGGAGTCAATATTAGGTAATGCATATGAAGTATTTAGAAGATTTGTCAATGGGGGGACAAAAAGTCCCCCTAATGATTATACAGCGAAGTAAACTAAACTTACTGCCGCTATTGCAATACTACCTTTGTTCAATTGTGATTGTTTACCGCTTAATGCTTTGATTACAACATAAGCAATAAAACCTATCGCAATACCATAGGCAATACTGAAAGTTAATGGCATGATCACCGCCGCTAATACGGCAGGTGCATACTCACTCACATCATCCCAATCGATGTCCTTGAGGTTTCTCAAGAAGTAGGTTGCAATGAATATAAGTGCTGGTGCAGTGGCGAACTTAGGTATACTCTGTGCCAGCGGGGCAAAGAATAAGCAGGCTAAAAATAGCACCGCCACTGTTACCGCTGTCAAACCTGTTCTACCGCCTTCTTTTACTCCAGCACCACTTTCTATGTAAGAAGTAGTGTTAGAAGTACCTGCAAGTGCTCCAACAGTTGTTGCTACCGAATCAGATAGCAATGCTCTGTCAATGCCTTCCACTTCGCCGCTTTTGTTTACTTTACCAGTAAGGTTAGCAACTGAAGTCAAAGTTCCTGCTGTGTCCATAAAGTCCACAAACAAGAATGCAAACGCAGTACCAATGAAACCTGCAGTAGCAATTAGACTAAAGTCTAAACTGAATGCATGTGCAGGACTTGGAATAGCACCGGCTACACCTTTTAGATCAGATATACCAAATACCCAAGCAATCACTGAGACTGCTAAGATTCCAATTATTATTGCACCTGGGATCTTTCTTCTATCAAGTATTGCCATTGTGGCAAAACCTGCGCCTGCTAATAAAACAGGCCAACTTGAAATATCACCAAGTCCAACTAATGTAGCAGGATGATCCACTACAATACCAGCGTTCTTAAAACCTATGATGGCAAGGAATAATCCTATACCGGCTCCAACGCCTAGTTTCATACTTTTTGGAATAGAGTTGATAATATATTTTCTCGCTGGTGTCACCGACAAAACGATAAACACTCCCCCTGCCACAAATACAGCGGCCAAGGCCTGAGAAAATGTATAACCCATTCCAAATATTACACCAAATGTAAAGAACGCATTTAGTCCCATACCTGGTGCAAGTGCTATCGGCCAATTGGCCCATAGTCCCATTATCAATGTTCCTATTACAGCGGCAATAATTGTCGCTGTGAATACAGCGCCAAAATCCATTCCCGAACCTTCAGTACTTAAGATTGCAGGATTTACTACCGTGATATAAGCCATTGTTAGGAAAGTGGCGACTCCGGCCATGATTTCAGTTTTCACTGAAGTCCCGGCTTTTGTCAAACCAAAGAGTTTTTCTAACATGTTATCTCCTTTGTTAACATCTAAAAATTATACAATAATAATGGATAAGTGTCTATACACTCTTTAGTTTACTTTTGCCACTCTTCCCATGGAAAAACAATCCAGGCAGGATCTTTTGATTTATCTATTTGGTATCCATGGTAATCAACTGTTACTTCGCTTGGTTGGTTATTAATTAATGCGGCAAATTTAACTCTGTCAGGTCTACCAAAATTCTCTTCTATGTATTTGAAAGTGGCACCGGTATCATTGATGTCATCTATGATCAAAATTTTTCTTTGGAAAGCGTACTGCTTTGTTAACACTGACAGATCCGGAGTCGCTTTATGATCTCGTAATCTGATATCTAATACCAAGTGTTCTTTCTTTAGCCTATGGCTGAGATAAACACCAGGAATGCATCCACCTCGATTTATGCCCATTATTAGGTCAGGCATCCAATTGGAGTGCACCATTTGATCTTCGATCTGCACTAATGCGTTTCGCATCTGTAAATTTGAGAAATAACTTTTATTTGGTGTACTGCTCATAAACTTTGTTAATCACATTGTTAGTTTGAACAAAACTTGCACATTTTGCCATATCTTTTAATCTTCTTGCACCTATATATGTACAGGCACTTCTAACTCCACCCAGAATATCTTCTAATGTGTTGTTGACAGGTCCTCTGTATGGTAAACTTATTAACCTACCTTCATTTCCTCTATATCCATCTTTCCTTTTTCCATGAACTTCTCTTGCACGGTCTGAACTCATTCCATAAAATTCTATCTTACCATCTACCACTGGTTGTTCAGATTCATCATGACCTGCTAACATTCCTCCGATCATTACCATATGAGCGCCTCCGCCAAATGCTTTTGCTATGTCTCCTGGATAAACACAACCACCGTCTGCCATGATATGACCACCAACTCCGTTTGCGGCATCTGAACACTCCACGATAGCACTGAATTGTGGAACCCCTACCCCTGTCATTGTTCTAGTCGTGCAAACAGATCCAGGTCCTATTCCAATTTTTACTACGTCTGCTCCATTAATAATTAACTCCTCGACCATTTCTGGAGTGACAACGTTTCCGGCAACAATTACTTTTTCTGGATATTCCTCTCTGACCATTTTTATAAAGTCAACAAAATTTTGATGATATGCGTTTGCCACGTCTATGGTAATCATCTTTACATCAGGAAACATTTTGAGTACCTCTTGCATGTTTCTGTAATCGGACGCTTCTTTATCAAACATTTTGTTTGTGCCTGTGCATACTGACACACTTTGTAATCTTAAACCAGTACCCACTGCTTCTTTCCATTGTTCAGTTGTCGTTGTCTTTGTTATTACCGTCATCATTTTGTGTTTTTGCATTTCTTTAGCCATGCTAAAAGTACCTACACCATCCATGTTACTTGCAAAAATAGGAAGGAAGTCCATAACCTTTCCTGAATTTCTAAAAGTAAATTTTCTTGTCATATCTACATCCTTCCTGCTTGAAAGAGTAGAACGTTTAGGTTTCAACAACACGTCTTCAAAATTAAGTTTAGGTTCACTATCTAGTCTCATTTTCTTTTGCCTCACATAATTTTTTTATAATTTGATATTGTTTCCAGGCTTTCTTCAATGCTGGATATTTTTCTTTAAGTTCTTGGTCTGGATCAAATAGTTCACCTTGTACCGTAACCGATTCTGTCATACCACCATACATGTATGAGTCACTTGGAATCCAACTTTCAAAAGTTTCCCAATTTTCTTTTGTTTTTTTATCCACCATGACCTTTCATGCTCATGCAAATCTTGTAAAATTCATCTCTGGTTGCAGGGTCTTCTTTGAAAGCGCCTAACATTATTGCTGTTGTCATGTCGCTTTCATGCTCTCTCACGCCTCTGTGTGTCATACAGTGATGTTCTGCTTTTACAACCACCGCTATGTTTTTTGTATGTGCATACTCTTGGAGTGCCTCTGCAATCTGAGTTGTCATTTCTTCTTGAATCTGTGGACGTTCTGCTATATGGTGCACTATTCTATTGAACTTACTCAAACCAATTACCTCACCGTTTGGAATAATCCCTATCCAAGCATTTCCAACAATATTTTGGAAGTGGTGGGCACATGTTGACCGAATAGATATTGGTCCAGAGGTGTACATGCTTTTGTATCCCATGTTTGGAAAACTTGTAACTCTCGGGAATGGATTATATCTTCCCCCGAATACTTCCTTTATCCACATCTTGGCAACACGTTTTGCAGTGTCTTGTGTGTTATGATCATTTTCAGTGTCAATAACAAGACTGCTCAGCAATGATTTCATTTTGTCTTGGACCTCATTTTGCAGTTGTTCAAGTTCGCCTTCTTTTATAAATTCGGAAATATTGTCATTGGCATGATATCTTGCTTTTGCTTCTTTTATTCTTTTTTTGATTTTTTCGCTTACCGGTCCTACTGGTGCCCAACTGTCTTTTAATTCGTCCATTAGTTTATTTCCTTTTTATTGATAGTCTTATACCATTGTACAGCAGTTCGAACCACGTTGTCAATGCTACTGTGAATTGGTTTCCAATTTAATAGTTCCTTTGATCTGGTTATATCTGCAATAAGTTGTGGTGGATCTCCAGCACGTCTCGGAGCATCAATGACTTTTATTGCCCCTGTGTGCTTTGCCACTTCATCTACAATTTGTTTATTGCTGAAGCCTGTCCCGGATCCTAGATTTATTGCTTCACAAATATTGCTGTCGAGTAATGCCATTGCTTTTATGTGTGCTTCTGCGATGTCATCAACATGGATATAATCTCTGACGCAGGTTCCATCTGGTGTATCATGGTCAGTGCCAAACATGTTGAATTCTTTCGCCTGAAATCCTGCCTTGATGATAATTGGAATAATGTGTGTTTCTGGATCATGCGTTTCTCCAATGTCTCCATCCCTATCAGCGCCGGCGGCATTGAAGTATCTAAAACTAATGCTTGATATACCATAAGCAGTATTGTATTCTCTCAGCATTTTCTCAACGATTAATTTTGTTGTTCCGTAAGGATTGATTGGATCCAAGTTTTTTTCAGTGTCAAAACACACACCATCCTTGGGCACTCCATAAACTGCGGCACTTGAACTAAAGATAAACTTTTTTACATCTAATTCTTTCAGTTTGTTTAAAAGTTGTAGAGTCATTACAACATTGTTTTGATAATATGAATCAGGCTGTTTTACGGATTTGCCTACGGACGTGTACGCCGCCGTATGTATACAGCAATCTATATTGTATCTTTTGATAATATCGTCAAGCAGATGTATGTCTCTGGGCAAATTGATTTCATACACATCACTAAATTTTTGTGAGATAAAATTATCTTTTACATTTCTGTCGAGTATGACCGGGGTATATCCATTTTTTGCAAGATGTTTGCTAATATGTGATCCAATATAACCTGCTCCACCAACAACAAGAACTGCTTTGTTTATGTTGTTAATATTTTTTTTCGGATACTGGTGTTCTGTAGTGTGATCCATCTCTTCTCCATTGTTCGCCCTTGCCTGTCATGATGTCTAACATTCTATCGATTGTGCCATCTGTCCAATCTGATATTTGACCCATACTAGGGGATGGTTTGCTTATTAGTGTTTCTAGTTTTTTAATTGCGTCCTTTTGTGACCATGGTATGTACATTCTTGTTTCGTCATTTGCAAAAACTTCCGGGAAAGACCTGTATGCCGGAAACAATACATTCGCGCCTAAGGCATCCGCTTCACTCACTGTGTTAGAAGTCCAATCCTGTAAAGCGCAATTGAATAAAACTCTTGAGTCAGCAAGTATGCTGTAGTACTCATCTTTTTTCAAGTTTTCATGTATTGTTAGTATGCCTTCTTTAGCAAGGTATCTTGCTTCATCAACATAGTATTTGTTATTGGACCTTAATGGACCACCTGAACATATTGCAAATTCTGTGTCTGGATGTTTCTTTTTATATGCCTGCACCAAGTCCATAAAAAATTGTGGCTGTTTTTCTTGATCCCATCTTGCTCCAAATACGACTCTTTGTTTCCTTTCAATGAATGGTTTTTGTTCTACTCTTGATTGCACTTCTTCTTTTCCAAAACTTAGTCCTGAAATATTGTATATAGGTGCCTTCCAATTGGCTATTCTCATATTGGCAACCATCTCTTCGTTACTGGCAAGTATATTGACATTTGGAATCTCGTTGCACATCTCTTCATAGAGACTCATCCATTTGCTCATACCCCATACATGCACAAAATCATCTGGGTCAATTGATTGTGCTAAACATCTTAGGTATATTGCAGGTCTATATTTTTCTGGACTTTGCTGAAGTATATAAGGCAGAGCCTCCATTCCAGGCTGAAACATGTCTTCAAAAAATATTATGTCCTTGGACGTGACTTCTCCTGCTTTCATCATTTGAACCAAATTCATCATTTGGCTCATACCAAAATAACTTCTACCATGTGCATCTAAAACTTGTCCTGTAACTATTGCTTTACTATCATCTATTGTTGTGCCAGGCACTATCACATATTCTACGCCTGCTTTTTTAAAAGCACGTTCAGTCCAATCTGTCAACTGCAGAGTATATCGGCCTTCGTATGGTTCAAGGCCCATGTAGAATATTTTCATTAATTAAGCACCTCTTGATACAGTTTAGGAAACACTTTTTTGCTGTCCAAATTTCTTCTTCTATCCATTTTTTCTAATTCTCTCTTTGTTACATCTATATTAGCATAGAACTTGGTTTCAGTCAAATATTGAAGTAGATTTTGGTAACTGTTTTCAAGTAGGAAGCCTGGTTTTTCATTAATTTTCTCTTTGAGTAATTCTCTAAGTTGGTTTAAAATTTGTTTAGGTAAATTCAAAATATTCAAATGCGGCGGAGTAAACAATGGACCAATCACAAAACTGTTGTTATGAAATCCTAAATTCTGCAGGTAATTTACGCAACCAAAGAGACTTCTGTAATTCAAAATGAAGTAAAGCATATTGAAACTTATTTTATGTGGTAATTTTTTTATCACTTTCAAATTTTCTAAAAATGCTGTCCAGTCTCCATGATACCTGACATATTCATATTCTTCTTCTATAGTTTCTATACTAACGGTCCAATGCACGTTTTCAAACTTACACAATTGTTCAAAAATTCTAGTATTTGTTTTGCTGAGGTTGGTGTTGATCCTTAAGTTTACGTTTGGATTTTCTTTATAAAGAAGTTCAAGAAACTCTTGATTAGGTTTCATTAACATTGGCTCACCTCCTGCTAGGTAAACGTTTTTTAAATTTTTTACATTTTTAAAAACATATTCTTTTACCTGCTGGATTTGTTCTTGATCATGTGGAATTTTTTTATTAAGTTCAGTGGCCCATTTGCTACTGTAGTCAGGATGACAGTAAACACATGCTTGGTTACACGCATTGGACCAACGTAGATCAACGTGTTTCAAATCAAAATTGTTTTTGCTATCAAATAGTGTTGTTGATATAGACGGTCCTATCTCTTTGGCATAATACAAACGACTGCTAATCGATTCAAAATCTTTTGCCCTGTGTTTTTCTTGTAGAAAACATCCATCACAACTAGAAGGATATTTTCCATTCAGCATTTCTTCTTTTATTTTTGTATTACTTTGTAAAATATCTTGGATGTTGTTTCTGTAGATATTGCCTATTTTGTCCTTACTGATAATACAGTTCCTTACATGCCCATTAGGCTCTAATTCAAAGCCTGTCCATGGTATAACACAAAAGTTTTTATCTAGGAGTCTTTTTGACATACGGTATTTAGATAAAATCTACAGGACTACAAAATTATATGTTTTAGTAGGCCTTTTCGTTTTCACCATTTTCTGAATAATGTACATGGGCATGATATCCCTCCATGGGATTGCCTTTTACATAATGCGTAATTTTATCCAAAGTGTGCTTTGAAACGTCACTAGCAACGAATTGATAAAACGGCTCTCCGGAGATGGCGTCATTGAACTTGTGTTCTAGTGTGTTCAACATAATGTATCCACCAAATTTGAATTCAGGAAAGTCACTTAGATAGTTTTCACCATAGTATTGAAACATTTTATCTACGTTGCACTTAACTCCTGGTTTAGGTTCAAACATCACACGTATGTTCATTACACTGTCTCCTTTACAAGTTTTACATCACCATCTTTAGTGTGTTTTATTTTATGATCGTTTCTTAATTTAAGATGCAAGGCAGTTGAGTATTTTTCATTCTTCACCATAAGAGTAATACAATCCTCCATGTCATCGTCGTAGCCGTGATACGCCCAGAAATAATCCTTGCCGTACACAAGACCCATGTTACCCATTGTGGAACATACGTTGGCTACTGCATCTACAAATGTGTAACTGGCATTTAGTCCACCACCACCTATCGGTAGATATCCTTTCCTAGTAGTTGCTCTCTTTTCTTTTATCTTAAGTTCTTTCATATACTGCGTGTGATCCGTTTTCACCATCTTCTGATACATCTATTTCTATGCGTCTACCTGGATATTTTTTTGTGATTGCAATGTATAGGTCATCACTCATCATTTCACAACTTTTAAAGTCGCTTTGTATAGTGCCGTCCTTGTACAAATTAAGGAGCCATCTTTTAAACTGTATAAATTCAATGTCTCTGTCATCGTGGAATACTTCTATTGCCACTTTGAAATGAAATATGTGTCTGTGTGGATATCCTAAGAAACTAACATCGTACTCATCTCCTGTCTTTAATTTTGGATCATCTAGTGCCGCAGGGTATTTGTGCATACCTTCTTTTTGAAAGGTCACCCATATCATTTTTGCCGCCTTTCCGGCTTTTTCTTTCAATGCTTGTTCTTGTTGTTGCTCAGGTATGTTATACATCTGATCAATTACGCTTTCTGTGGTGCTGGCCATATTTTGTCCTCTGTTATTGGTTCATCTTGTTTGTATTCTTCCCATTTAGTAAATCCTGCTTTGTCTTTGAAATCTTTCATAGTCATGCTCCAAACACCAGGATTTGTTTTGTTAAAATCTACATCGTCTACTTTGAAACACAAATTGTCATCTTCTTCTGTGTGTGGAAATATGATAGAGCAGAATGGAATAAATCTTTCCTTTCTCCAGCACGTGCTAAACTTCTTGGCAACCAATTGATGTAATTCAAATGGGTAATCAACAGTTACCCAGTATCCTCTGTCTAACAATTGATGTATTTGAGCCAACTGCATCGCGTGACTGTGCATATAGGACCTATTTGCTCCATAGTATATTGCTTCTGCATCAGCGGCTACGGCCAAACTTTGTATTTGATCAAAAGTAAGATCGTTACGTGCAAGGAAAAGTGTTTGTTTACCATATGCCGGAGTGTGTTCTATTTCAATACCTGAAAAAACATTCACATCTTCTTTGAAGCCTGTAGAATAATCTCTTAACATAAGCCTATTATAACATAGAAAAACATTTTGTCAATTTACTTTAGTTTTGTCAAACTGCCCAATTTGTTTGCTAGTCTTGTTATTTCTTCCTTCAATCTCAGTTTTTGTTTTTTTAATCTTACCAAAGTTGCTTTGGCGTCCCAACTTCTATCTTTTTTCCGATCTTTGGTTAGTTCGGCAACTTTTTTATCTAACCAATTCTTTTCATACAATAATTTTTTTAGTTTCTTGTTTTTAACTTTTACCATTTTATCCTCCTATTCGAATAGACTGCTAAAGTTGTTTTTGCCTTTTCCACCGCCTGTGGCCCTTGCCCATCTAGTGCCACGTATGTCAGCAAGGAAACTACTGGCATTGTTTATTACATCCATTGGCTTTTCACTTGTGAACACTTCTTCCACAAGTGTGTTGAAATATAAAATATTTCGTGGAACAAAGTCACTTGGTTCATCTGTGTTGTCCGAATCCTTAGTCTTTCTCCAGTGTTTTACCTGTGGTTTATGTTTGATCATCTCAATGTCATTCAAGTCATTTGCAATTTGCACCGCTCTTATATGGTTGTAAACATTATGGGCCATCATCAAGCAGTAACTAAAACTATCCCAACTTGTTTTGCCCTCTTTATTGTTTTTGTTTAGATCCCCTTCACCATAAGCACAAACATCTCCAAGTATTAGTCTTTCTCCTATTGCTGACTTGAAAGGAAACGGAATAGTTGATCCTTTTAGTCTCTTGTCATCTGGTGCCTTCTCCATTATGTAACTCCATCTTTTTGGAGTAAACAAGTTGTGCGTGTACACAAGTCCATTTGCCGTTGATAAAAATGCTGACGCACTATCAAAACTAATAGTAAATTTGTCATTGATATTCTTTCGAACCTGTCTTTGTACCTGTGTTAAGAAACATGCCCAATCAAGTTGTGACGTGCCTAGTACGTGCATCCAGTCTTTACCATCCAGTTTCTTTTCATCTCTCATTATGATTAGCCTTTTTAACATAACCTCCATGTCACACATATTGATTCCGCCCATTGCCCAACCTTCAAATTCAAAATCTTTTACTTTGTCATACCAAATTTGTGCTGTTTCCCAATCATCACCTTGTAACACGTTTAATAACTTGGTCTGTCCTAGTCTATTTTTTTGGAAAAACTTATTATTGTAAATTGTGCCGTCCAATGTATCTTGAAAACTTTTTAGTCCTGTTTTTGGTGAATTCAAATCGTCTGCCGCCCAAGTTGGCACGTCTAAGGTCATTGCCCAATCGCTTGTAAGTTCCAACCAATTTAAAATATCTGACCTTACTTTGTTTGCTTTATTTCCTTCAAAATCTTTCCAATCAAATTTAATAACACCTTTTCCTATCTGATATCCACCTGAGTCACCAATAATCGTTGAAAACTTTCTGTCTCGATTGACACACATTGAATCTCTGTCTGCTGTTTTATCCATATCTAAACAGGCGTGTCCTGCCGAATATAATGCTGTTGGATATGTGAAATATCCTTGTTCAGGATTGATAAAGTTTAATCCTTCGACTCCTCTGTCCAATCCTTTTGGTATTCTTTCTGCTGGTATGTGGGTGCCCTCAGTTACCCTTTGTTTGCTAATGAAAGTATTGTAAAAGTTTGAAATAGCAGGCAAGAACACCGCAAAGTCTCTGCTGTACTCTCCTAAATGTTCTTGCCTTTTATCTGTCATTACTGCGCCTGCGCTGGAATAATATACTGATATTTGCCTAGTCCTGAGTCTACTGTAACCTGCATTGCTCCTTCATTGGAAAAATGTAGTGTTACTTTTGCAGAATCAGAAAGTTTCAATATCTGTAATACCTGTGCTACCGGCCAACTCCATCCTTTATTAAGAGTTCCTTTCACGTCTTTTGCAAATACAAATTCTCCACCATGTGATGATTGATCACCAAAAGTGAATATCAGGTTACCATCCTCTGTTCTTACAACAAAAGAATTGTGTTCTGTGTTTGCTACTGATTGAAAGTTGAATCTTTGTACACTTGCCACTGTAGGCTCGATCTCAACGTCCCACTTAACACCTTTAAATTTTACAGTTTTAAGTTTTTCGTTAATAATCTCGGCATTCATAAATCTATAATCATTTTTGAAATCACCTTTTTCATTTTCAAAGTGTATACCTGTTGGTGTTTCTGCACCATTTCTGGTTCCAGTCATTACGGATATGTTTGCCTTATCTTTGTATTCCGGACATTTTAAATGTATATCTAGTTTATTCAACTGAGGCATACCAAAAGTTCCTATCATACCTGATTGTGGTTTGTGAAAAGATCCTTGCAGGATAACTGATCTGTCCTCTGCCATTGAATCAATAGCAGTTGAATCACTGGTACCAGTAATTTTAACAAGATCGAGGAATCCAAGTCCATGCGTGTGCTTGACAATGTCTTTCAAGATATCTATCATAATACAATTATTATATAAAATATTTAGATCAGAATCAACTGTTAAATTATTTTTCTTTATCTAGCGGCATTTCTAAAACTTGATAAAGCACAGGATTTAGATTACCAAGTTTTTTGAAGATAACATAATTGGCGCCTTGTTTAAATTGATCGCTTTCTATGATGTCATAACCATGTGATTGGATCATTTTGTGCATGTCTGTTTTAGTATTGAAGTTCCAATAACCACGCTTTGCCTCGTGCAAGTCTTTATCATATTCACAGTTGGCGTAATGTATAAGAGCATATCCGCCTGGTAACATTACCCTTTTCATGTCTCCTAGGTATTCATTGATGTGTTTTTGTGTAAAGAAAGTAAAGGTGTTCCAGGAAAAAACAAAATTACAACTGTTGGTTGGTATTGGAGAACAGTCACAACGTAGTGTCGTATAAAATTTAATATATTTGTGATGAGGTGGGTGAAATTTTTTCTTAATTTTAGTTTCACATGTTGGCAATAAGTCTAGAAAATAGTTCAGCCTCCAAGACAAAAACATTTTACTGTACCTACCATACCCTGGTCCTATTTCCAAAGAGTTTTGCATGTTGGCTGTTTTGCCTGCTTTCGCAAACTGAAATATTTTTGATTCGATCATCTTGTCAAGCAACTCGTCGTACAAGTGTTTTTTTCTATTATGTGTCCAATCTAACTCTTGCTGATACCAATCTTTTGTCTTATCCAATTGTTGGATTTGATCGTCGTTGTATGCGTCAACACGTCTGGCCAGTTCTTCTAATTTTTTTAAGTAACTGTCAATGCAATCTTCCCAATTTTTTGTATCTCGTAATTTTTTGAGAGCAGATATTGTTAGTTTTATCTCTTCTATACTAAGCATCTTGTATTTAAAATTGGAATAGTTTGTTGAATGTGTTTGTGGTCTCTGTGCTTTGTACGTCCCAATTAAGCACCCCGATAAGATTGTCTATTTTTTGATCTAGTATTGTAGATTCCATTGCTTCAGCATCAAATGGCATTTCTTTGAACCAGTCGGGTATTCTCATCTCGTCAACTGGATAGGCTATTGAAGTGTAGCCTAATGGATTGTTTTTCAATTTACACACAATCACTTTTGCTCCATCCATTATAGGAAGAGAATATTTGTCGCTGTACATTTCTCTACATCTATTCCAGTTTATACTTGCTCTTACGTGCCCTGGCATGTTGGCTCTCCCTTGTTTAGTTTCTTTTGCAAGATATTCTGTAACGTTGTTTGCTCTTTTTGGTGATCCTTTTTCCCAACCTGGCCTTGCTTTGAACTCTGACCTAAATTCAGATATTCTTTTTAGGACTTCTTCTTCAGTTTTGTTAGTCAAAACCATCATCAACAACTCACTTAGAAAGTTTTGTACAAAAACAGGAGTGTCAGATCTTTTAAGATCAAGTCCCATTGCCTTCATTTTTCCTGGCGAGCCGGCTATATCTTGACGTTCTCCCTCCTTGTCGAAGTACAACACTGCATATCTTTTCTTTGTAATAAACAATCCTTTACTAGCAACTAATTCACGTCCTGCTTTTATTACCTCGCCTCTAGTTTTTGGACAGTGAAATGCTTTGGTCATGTATTGTGTAAAGGAGTTATTGACTTCGTCAGCAATTTTATCATATAAATTTATTATGTTTTCTTTTTGCCATGGCACTTTTCCAGACGTTATTTCATTCTGTAGCGGTTTGTAAGCACTAAAGTAAACTGAATCTGTGTCGCCGTAAATTACTGAATCACCTTTATGATCATAGTCGCCAGTTATTACTTCATTTACTTTTGCGCCCATGTGTTTTGTGATACATCTACCAGTTAGTGTTACTGACTGTCCAATCCTTATGTCGAAGAATCTGCAACCTGGATTTAAGATTGCTCCATACAAACTGTTTAAATTAATTTTTTTGACTAGTTGCCTTTTGTCCCAAAACTCTTTTTCTATTTCATTATCACCGCACTCATGCATCTTACGTTGCATTTCTTTTCTTTCAGCATACCATCTTTTAAGTAGTCCAGGGATGATTGCTTCAAATTCATACGTGAAAATAGTTCCGTTTGCACTCAACATCCATTGATTATTACTCTCAAACACAAGTTCGTGTAGTTGCCCTGCACTCATTTTTACACTTGTGCCATCTTCCCAGTCAACTATTATTTCAGTGCCTTTATCTTGTTTCATTACTGCTTGATATTCCCAAGTGCCAAATTGATTATCCCAAGCCGCCGCAAATGACTTTTTCTGGTGCCTTGCACGATTTATTTCCGCAGACGTGATAACAGGGCGTATCTGTCCAACAATCGATTCTGGTCCCATGTTCAATGCTCTAATTACACTTGGATATAGACTGTTGATATCGCAACTACCTATCCAATTGTGTAAACCTTTCTTGGGCGTGGCCACGTATGCACCAGCCGCCGTGACAGATTCTCCTTCGGCACGTTTGACTCTTCCAGGCACAATCATGCCTCTTCTGTGTGCTTCATTTACGATTGCTTGTTCAGTCACTGCGACTGCCCCCATCGTAGTCTGTAATAACACGGTATTTTGGTGTGCTATTTCGTTTGCAAGTTCAATAAATTTTAATTTTTTTTCCAGTTTGGCAAGTAGAGCACAGTCTTGTCTATTGTATTCTATAAACAAACCAAAGTCATTATTATATAGGTTGTCCAAAGATCCTTCATACACTGTCTTTTTTTCGCCAAGTTCGTGTTCACCTATTGCATCTAGTCTGTACGAATGTCTTTCTTCATATGTGTATTTTCTGTAAAGTTCTAGCAGATCCAAATGCACTCTTCCTATCAGGTCATAACTTAGTTGCTCTCTGCCATATTTCTCAAATGTCCTACGCTTTGGCTTTTCACCCCAGAAGCATAGTCTTCTTGTGTCGTCGCTACTCAATGTTTTTTGTATCCTACCAACAGTGTATGGAATATCATAACCTTCCGAGTTCCATCCACTCAAAATGTCCGCATCATCTATCAGTGTTAAAAATGCGTCTAACATGTCCGCTTCTTTTTCAAACAACATGACGTTTTCAAAACGTTCTGTCGCCATTTTTGCTCCTGACATGTTTAGTGTCTTTGGCGGAACCGCAAGTGTTACTAATTGATCGCTCCAACTTAGATAACAAGTTATTGCTGTTATTGGCATAAATGGATCATCTGTAGTAGAATATCCACGTTGTGGGTCGAAGTCAACTTCAATATCGAAAAATACAACATTTAATTTTGGAGTTTCCTTACCGAGATAATTTTCTTCCAGGCACCTAAAGACTGGATTTATATCTTGTTCGTATAATTTTTTGTTTGATCTTATTTTTTGTTCTTTTATAAATTGCTTGAAAGTGGAGCATTGTACTTTTTGCAGTTGTTCTCCAAATATACTTCTGTGTTTTCCTCTGCTGTCAGGATAGTAAAATGTATATCTTGCGTCGTAGTCTACAAACTTTCTTTGTCCTTTGGAGTCTCTTTCAACTACACGGACTTTGTCCTCATCTCTTTTATAGAATGCATCTATATAACTCATAATAAAAATACTTTAATGTTTCCAATCACATTCATTATAGTAAACCAACTTGCCAAAACCAGTGTCCAAATTATTCTTCTTCTCCAACATGCAATGGCCAGTGTGCAAGATCCTACCAGATAGACAGGAAACACATACTCCATTATAGGATAAGGAGAAGTGAAAGTCAATATCACTGATCCTGCAATGGTAAATGCCACAGATATAATCTCAAGATAAAATGCTGTCTTATCTGTGTTATAACTGTTTACCCAAAATTCTTTGAGTAAATTATACACTAAATTTTACCCGCGGCTGTTAGTATCGCTTCTACTTGATCCATGTCGTCTGACACACCCTTGTAGTTGTCTTTGTGTGCAACCGATATGGCTTTGTTGATGAGTGCTGGTTTAAGTTCTAGTTCTTCTGCAAGTGCCCTTACAGTGTCCTTCAATCCTGATTTAAGATCGTCGACTTCTCCGAGAACTTGTGAACCTTGGTTTATAATTTGTATTAGTTTTTGTTTTTCTGCTTCGTTGAAATTTCGCATTTTTTCTCCTTTTTACTATTATACTTTATGATTGGAGTAAAAGCAATTATTTTTTAGGCTTTGTAGAAACTCTAATTGGCTTTTTACCAGTGCCACCTGTATCTTTACCACCTCTACCTGCTTTTCGCTGTGCGGCTCTTTTTCTTGATACTGCTGACTTTTTCTGCTTTTTTGACATTGAACGTGCCTTTGATGCCGGCACACATTTTGCATAACCTCTTTTAGAACCTGAAGTACCACACTCAGGATGGCCTCCACCTTTCTTTTTCTTGGCTATGTTCACCCATTTTTGTTTGAACCATTTACGCAATCCACCTTGGTACTTTCTTTCATTTAGTATCAAGTCGCCACAGTTTATACAAAAATCAAAATCATCAACTAAGGCTGATAAGTCATAATCAGGTTTTATTGCACCATGTTTCTTTTTTGCAATCATATCCATTTGCAGTGCGACCTTAAAATCATAGTCAGTGACATCTTTTGTTCTGTGTGTGTAAATTTTTACCAAAACTTCATCGTAGAAGACTCCTAAGTCTGCATGATGGTCTAGTTCTTCTTGTGGCTTTATTGTGTCAATCAAAAACTTCACTACCTGGAAGTAATCTTCAAACTTATATCTTTTTTGTAAACTGTTATCTTTGTATTCCCAATCAGGTAGGTATTTCTCTCTAAGTTTTTCAATAGTATCTTTGTCTAAATTTTGGTATTCTCTATCAGCAGATTCATCTATTTGTGATCCCATCATTTGCACTGACTTGTCAGCAAAATGTTCAACGTTGGCAAGTCCTCGGCTACCTGCTGATACTGGAGACTGAATCTGTTCTCCCGAACTTACGTGTCCTCTTTGTTTTAGATGCGCTAGGTTCTGATAGTATTGTTTAAAATTCCAAGGTATAGTCATATCAATATTTATTTCCAGAGAACCATCTTAAATCGTTCTTTTTCTATACCAAAAAAATTAGTTTTGTAATCACTTTGTTCAAAAAAGCCTAAATGGTGCCACTCTGACTTTTTGTCCAATAGTCGTAGAGCCATTTCATCAAAATCTTGTGCCTGTAAAAAATCATCCATGTATTTTTTCTTTTCCTGTATTTCTTCAAAATTAAAACTGTCCCACTCCCAATGTAACACTTCAAACACGTTACCCTCGGCATCTGCATAGTCTATTGAAAAGTCCAATCCCCATTTAGGTCTTATTTGCAAGACTTTATGAACCAAAGGACATTTCTCAGCAAATTCTTCCATTTGTTCTTTTGCCGCACCTGTAAATCCTTTTCTTTCAAAAATCACTGCGTGATTTATATGGCAACCTCTGTCTGTTGGCTCGGAAGTGAACCAATCTTCTTTCAACACCCAGTGGCTTGTTCTAACCTTTTTAATTTTGTAGTCCATTTTTTTGGCATATAATCTTTCAAGATTAGTAAGATCGAAACCATTCTGGTCAAAGGTATCTATTGTTCCTGGTAAGTTTTTAACAAAGTTGTCAGAAAGAATTGCTTTTATTCGTTGATCGTAATATGGATTTGGATTAAATTTATTTTGGGTTAATGTGATTTTCATCACACGTACTTATTACTTTTTCTTCTTAGGCTTACCCATTCTCCAACCACCACCCATTTTTTTGTATTCTTTGGCGGCGTATGCGTTTGCATATGCAGATGGATAAACATCAAATTTGGATCTTGCTTTGGCCTTTGCTCTGGACCATTTTTCGGGAGAAGTTGGTACAGGCTTCTTTTTTGCTTCTGATAAGTCATCAGTGTATTCTACTTCCATGTTCTCTTCGACCATGTCACCTAAAACTTTTAAAATAGCATCTTTGTCAGCCATTGTTTGTACTTGAACTCTATCAAATTTTTCATCGGTAGGACTTACTTCTGCAGGAATACCTGCGTCCTGTAACATTTTTTCAATTGATTCGGCATCTTTTTCTGTCACCGGCTCTTCTGGAGTAAAATCACCCGCTAAAGTCACTTCGTGTTTTCTTGCTTCTGCTGAACCCTGGTATCCTGAAGCCTCGTCAGTTGCTTGTTCAGTGTCTACTTCTGGTTCCTTTTCCTGTACAACTTCTTCTTCTGCTGGTGCTTCTGCCTTTTCTGCGTCTGCTATAACTTCTTGCGTTTCTGGTGTTTTAATTAAAAATGAATCTTCCTTAACTTCAACTGTGTTATTTGAAAAAGCATTATACAGTTCTGCAAGTTTGTCTGCTTCTGCTTCTTTTACGTATTCTGTTATTTCATTTACAAATGTTTCTTTGAAAGCATCTGAATCCAGTGTTGCTTCTTCTTTTTCTTGTGCTTTTAATTCTGCCAATTGCGCTTCCAATTCTGCAATTTTGTCTAATCTTTTAGATTCTTCTGTGACCTCTTTTTTAATTTGTGTTGAAATTGATTCATCTGCATCTGATTCTTTTATGGCTTTTGTTATTATAGACTCTGCGCTTGATTCTTTTGTGATCGACTCAACCAACTTCTCTGCTTTAGCAGAAACTTTTGGTTCCTCTTGGTACTCTTTTATTCCGGCTAGTTTTGCGATGTCAGCCAGTGAAACTTCTTTGTCATCTAATATTCTTGGCTCTTGTCTAGCCGCTTCCATAAGAGATGCACGTTCTTCTTCCTTAGTCATGTTGCTCATTGCGTTCAAACGAGCGACTAGGTCTGCGAAACTGTTTTCTTTTTTGGGTTTTTTACTTGCCATTTGATTTATTTAGTAGTGTTACTGTTTTATTTAAGTTGTTGATTAAGCAGTACAGCGAGTTTTGACTCATACGCTAAACCTTCTGTTGGCATGAATTTACTATATTTGTCCTGCATTGCTTTCACAAAGTTTAAATCTTTGCCTGAACTTAGTCTTACTTTTACTGCTGAAATATCATTTTTAATCATTTGTGCTAGTTCTTCATTACCTGCATCAGTTGCCATTTTGTAAGCAGTATTCATGGCCTTCATTGCAGGCACACTATTATCTAAAGCATTAATCATGGATCCAGCGCCGGCCATTGTACCAACAATTATTCCAGCGGCCGCCAATTTTTGAAGTGTGTCTTTAAGTCCTTCGTCGATTTCATCGTCTTTCAAATACTTGTCTTTAATTTTACCTATTTCTTGATGACTAGCACCTTTGCCTGCGGCACTTTGTATGGCTTTCATACCTGCTTTGCCGTATTTTTTAACACCCGCTCTGTACATGATACCGCTTTCGTTTTTAGGAAATATTTCTTTCATTTCTGTATTAACAAAACTAGGCACTCTGTCCAAGTAGGTTTGAGCCATGGCCTTCAAATTGTCACTGTTGTTCATGATGGCTTTTGCCATGTCCGAACCGTAGTTTAGATAACTTTCTGCTTTGCCCAATATAGGAAAAGGATTGCCTCTGAATTCGTACTTGTCCTCGCCCATTGCTTGTTTGGTTGCTGTGGCATACATCACTGCGTCTGCATCTTTACCATATCTTTTCTTGAATCCTGCTTTGTCTTTCTTCATTGCTTTAACAATTTTTTCTCTTTTGTTCATTTCGCCCTTGGTCATGCTTCTACCTGATGTGCTGTGTTCGCCACCATGTTTTTCACCAACATCTATTCTTTGTCCTTTGTATCTCGGTTGGTCATCAAAGTCTTTGTCTAACACAGGCGGTTCTTTACGCATTTTTTTTGACATTTCTTTTTCCACGTCATTAACTCTTTTGCCAAGGATCCTCATCATGCCTGGTTTTGTGTCTGTGTCATCTAGATCAGTTTCTTTGGCCAATATCTCGTCTATGTTTTTTTTAATAATTTCTTTGTGTTTTGAAAATGTTGATCCGTCTAGGTCTTCTCTGTATGGAGATAGTTTTTGATATTCTTCATAGTTGTACGCACCCTGTAGATAATCAGCGGCCTTATTCAGTTTGCTTTGCACCCAACCTTCTAGGTCATCACCTTTGTCTATCATCTGCATAAGTTGTATTGCATACTTGGCAGTGTGATACAATGTGCTTTTGCTCATGTGTCCTTCGCCTGCGTCATCATACAAACCTGCTTTTTCACCCATCATGTAACCGTGTACTTTTTTAACATAGTCACCTGCTAGGTCAATCTTCTTGGCCACCCAAGACTCCATTTCCTGTTCATCTTTAAGTAGGTTGTGTAGTTTGATTGCGTGTTGCCCTATTTTTAGCAACTGATTCAGGGCCATACTTGCTTCGTATGTGTCTGCTTGTACCGGATGATTGATTTCTTTTAAACGCATATGTGTATTTATTCAGCCAATATTATTTTTTTGATTGCTCTTGAACCGTCTACATTCTCTTCTAATTCAGCCTTGCTTTTGATACACTGGTATTTGACCCCTGCTGAAAACTGTCTCTCTGCTGTTCTTTTACCTCGTAAACATGCACTCATAGAGTCTTGAATACGATGTTCTTTGATTTCACCATGTACTATCATTAATAAAGCAACAACTGTTTCAATCATTAGTGTCCGTTTTGTATCTGTCTATCAGCGTCTTTCAGTGCTTCAATATCGCCGATCATTTTGTCAACTTGTTTTCTTAAAAATTCAATATTAACTTTGTTGGTCATGTTGTTTTCTAACACGCCTTCCATCTTGTCAACTGTTTTGTAAAGTTCTTCAATAAGCATGAATTGTTCAAGGTCGTTTTGTGACTGACCCAATTCACCTCTTGGATATTTTATCCTGAATTCTGTGTTTTCTTCCATCTCTTTTTTCATTAATGTAAGCGAAGTGGAATGTTGATTCAATTTTTCTGTGATTCCAAAGTATGCCCACACGCCAACGCCCACTGCACCTATAATTGCAATCATATTTCTTATTGGCATACTGATACTAGTGTTGTCGTTGATATCCAATCTTTTCATTATTTTTTCTTAGCCTTTGTTTTTTTCTTCATGCTGTTTATATATTTTCTATAGATCGCCGCTGGTCCTGATTTGCCTGCCGCTCTTGCTCTCTGTTCCATTGCAACTGCGGCCTGTATCTTGTGTGCGTGTGATCTACCGCTCTTTCGGATTTTTGTTACACTGGCTCTTGCTGTGGCCTCGTCTTTGAATCCTAGTCCGTGGATTGTGCCTTTTGGATCTTCATCTGTGTAAAGGTCACTATGTTTTTTGCTTTTCCTCTTTTGTCCTTTTTTACGTGGTATTCTTTTTCCTTCAGCCAGTGCTTCGTTTACGTCGACACTACCGTGTCTTGCCGCCAGTGTAGGATTTCCGGCTCTCATGAGTTCTCCCCAGACTGTCATGTTAGTCGCACAGTTTTTAACTTGGTTGTAAGTGTCTTCGTCTTTTTTGATTTCTTCTATGCCCTGTGCCTTGGATTCGATGTTACACTGCGGCGGAATAGTAAATCCAAAATTAGATGCCGCTGAATATAGTACTCCGTGAATGTGTTGGAATCCATCTCCACCACCTGACACTAATGTGCCAAATACTTTGTTATAAAATGGTTGATACTTGTTGTCTTTGGCCCAACTGTATATAAAGTCAAGTCTTTCCAACATGGCCTGGATATGACAACTATGTGTGCCCCACCAAATTGGAGTAGCAAAAATTACTCCGTCCATGTCGAACATCTTCATGATATAAGGTTTAAGTTCATCATTTACATCATCAGTTGATCCTTCGTAGTCAAGATCTCTCAATGTGACTATCTCACATTCATGTCCAAGTTTATCAAAGGCCAGTTGTAACATTTTGCAAACAGCAAAAGTATTTGATTCTGCATCTGCCTTTAAACTACCATTGAATATTAAAAATTTCATTCTTCTAAAGCATCCATTAATTCGTCTTCACATCTGCAATATTTACAGACTTCTATTTCGTATTCCTTCGCACCTTCTACTTCATAAGTTTTTTCAGTTCTTGTTAACACTTTTCCTTCGTGGCACTCGTTGCCACAATTTAAACAGTAACTCATCTTCTCACAAATCCTGGCCCGCCAAACAAACTTACTCCTGGTAAATTATGTGCGCCTTTTGCCGTGCCATCTTTCTTTTTTGGTTGAACAATCTTAGGCAACTTTGGTGCCTTAGTGCCTGATTTTCCAGGCGTGCCTGTATATGATTTCTTGAACCTATCAGGTCCTATTGCGATATGTGGACTGACTACAGATGCAATATTGCCAGCAGAAGTGGCGCCGGCAGTGGCCTGTTCTCTAATGATTATTTCGCAGATTCTCATATTGAAGGTATTTATCTGATAGTTTTTTAAACCTTTGGTAGTGTCCAAACAACACATAGCCAATGGTATTTGGATCACCGATGTACAAGTTATGTTTTTTATAAAAGGTCCTTTCTAGCGTTACATCACCACCTGCGAAGTACGTGTATAATAAATTTTTAGTCTGCCTATCCTTAAACCAATAATTGCGATGTTCTATGCAGTTGAAAAGACGTGATCTGTGTTTGTAAAATTTCTTTATAAATTTAAATTTGTTTTGTTTTTGCTGTTCAAATTTAACTTTTTGATACCACTTCTTATGAAATGTTGTTATGTCTTTCATAATCTTGGTTGGAGTAATTAAAACGTATGGAACACACACCATTGTGCTTTTTGTGATGAATCCGTTTGTATGATTAGAGTCCCTATTATAAAATTCAATTTTTACTTTGACTTTATCTTTCTTCTTAAGATTAAACTTTTTTATGCGATAGAATTTATATTCAACATTAGCATCTATTTGTGGGTCAACCATTTGCACATTTGGGTCTAGTAAATTGCTGACTTTTTTTGGAAAAATAAAATCAAAGTTGTCTTTGTTTGATAATAAACTTTTTAGTGTGGATTTATCAACAGTATTTTTTAAGGTAAATTCATCTAGAAAATATTCATCAGCAAAGAGCCTTACTGTTGGTGCTTTTTTAAAAATGTTACAAAGAAAACCTAAACTTAAAATTACGTCCATATCCAGTAGTTATCTGGATTTTTTCCTACCGGATTTCATGTTGGCACACCAGTGATACATCTTTCTTCTTTCACCACTTGATTTTTTTGCCTTTGCTCTTAAACTTGTAACTGAGCCTTTACAACTTGCTCCTGCCCTTTTGACCCGCCCAGGCCTGCTTTTACCTTTGACTTTTTTGTCGGCAAAATTTTCTTGGAACTGTTTCCATTCTTCGCCTATTGTTTTTGGCTTGCCTTTACCTAGGCCTAATTTTTTTACGTTCATGTATTCGCCACCTACAGGCACGTCTTTTGTGGCGTTTTGTTTTGTTACTATGCCAACACCAGCGGCCTCTTCCTTAACACAATTAGGAACCATTTTGTTGCCTTTTTTCTTATAACCTTTTTGTTGATATCCATGCCAGCAGGTACCTCTCGCTTCATTCCTTTGTGTGACTGGCGGCACTTTAGATCTTTGATCATCTTTTGGATCAGTTTCTCTTGCTCCTCTTTCTTTCGCGGCCTTGGTCAATCTTCCTTTAACTAAGTTGCCTGTTTTAGTAAAATATGTGCCTGGTGGTGCTTCCTTGGTTTCACCTACTTCGTTTGCTCTATTATTTGCTTTGTTTTTGAAATCGAATCTGTTGTTTGGACCACGGCCTGGCTTGTGGACAAGGCCAAGTGTGTCTATGCTAGATGGCATGATTATGAACTCTTTAATTTTCATTTTTTCTTTTTCTTTCTTCCTGCGCAGTGGGCCTTCTGTGAGAAGCCTTTTGGATTGTTGCAGTTGATAGACTTCTTATATTTTTTACTCCAACTTTTACCTTCTCCTACTCTAAACGGATAGGCCATCATGCTGTGGTATCCTAGGTTTGATTTTCTCTTTTTTGCTCTGCTACTATATTTGTCTATTATTTTATTGATGTCAGGCTGTAACAAATTACGATCTGTGGTGTATAAGATCTCTCGAATTTTCATTTTATTTTCTTTTGGCTTTTCTTTTCACACAGTTGGGCACACGTTTCTTTGAGAAAGGATGTATTTTGAATCCTTTACGTTCATATCCTTTCCAGCATCTAGTACCTTCTGTGATTTCCCATGTTTTCATAAAGGTATTTATTGGAATGTAGTTTGCTGATTGATGTGCTTTGCAAGTGCTTTTGCGTAACTTAGGTTATGTTCTACACCAAAATGCTTCCCATCACTTGCTTTAGGGTAAGGATCTGAATCAAAGTATGGTAGCATGTGCTTTTTAATATTTGTAAGCATCATTAAATTGTGTTCACTGCGTTGATAGGTACTGACCATAATATTATCATGAACACTTTCTAGCCAGGCAGGAAAACACATCGACAGATTCACAATGGAATGTTCTTCTCCGTGGAAAATTAAATGTTTGTTGCGTTCATCCACAGCACCTATGTGTTCAATCTTTCCATTATCAATAGATTGTCTTCTGAACGAATGTGGGAATAGCGCCAAAATTGTTTTGGCTTTGTAATTTTTTACATAGTATTCCATGAATGCAGTCATCTCATTGTAGTTTGATCCTGGTATTCCAAAATTCTTCACGTTGAGTCCTAGTTCTTTGCCTAAAAAATATGGCCAAGTTTCGTTATGGTCTAAAAAAACTCCATACGTTTGACTACAACCAAAACATGCGATATCACAGTCTTGTATGGCATCTCTGAACTTTGCTTTTGCTGGTTCAAATTGTCCGATCAACTTTTGTTCCTGTAGTTGCAGTGTCCACGTGCCGTTAAGATTCAAATCAACTGTTTGTAGAGTGTGATCATCAACGTAAGGATTATCATGCACTTGAAAGTTGCCAAATTCATTTATTTTCAAATTGATACCATTTACACTTACTTTTTCTATCTGTACTTTTTGTATGTGATCTTTTTTTACTAAATCTATGTTTTTTCCAGTTTTGATTATTTTTAGTTCGAATACTTTTGGCGTTTCAAATTGTTTCTTTATAACCAAATTTTTATCGATAAGATCATCAAATACTAATTCATCACTGCAATATATTTTTAGGTGGGCAGGAACAGAAGTGTGTTCTGTTTTCAGCGATATTTCTAAAAAGTTCATCAATTATTTTTTAGATTTTGGCATTGGGTTCTCGCCAGTCATTTTTGGACGGCTGAACCAAAGTTTGAACCATTCTTGGGAACCAGGTTCGATGTTATGCTTTCTTTGATATTTTGCTTTCTCCGTGCCTGTGATAGAAGGATTTTCTTTTATATTAGTGGAGTGCCCTACGCCGGCCAGCCTTTTGAGGGTATCAAGATCCATTTTCCTCTCTCCATTTTGCTTTCAACTGTGCGTCAGTGAAAGGAGGTTTTCCACCTTTGTTCAATGAGCCATATACTTTGGCGTTGCCTGGAGCAAGTTTTTCTACCTTTCCGCCTTTGGCCAAGAACTCTTTCATCAATCTTTCTCTTTCGGCCTTCTTTTGTTCCGGAGACGGTCCTTCTTCTTTGTTCCAAATACCTGCTTCGTAGTTTCTATTGATTCCCTCGTATCTTGCCATAATCTTGTAATCCCTTCTCTACTTTAGTTAGCGGATCTCGATTGGCCTGATATAAAATTCCATGACCGCCAGCATTCTCCCAACGTTCAATGTTGACTGGTCTATCATCTATGAGGATGTTTGGTGTCCCGGAGGCCTTGTCTTTGGCGTAGGTTTCTTTCCTACCGGTAACCACTATCTCGTCTGGCTTTTCGATGTTATTTGAGATCCATATTTTTTTATACTTGCCGGAGTTCTCATTGTCACCTCTAAGTGGTGATGTGTTTATTGAAAATTTTCCACCAGTGAATTTCTTTACAAGTTGTATTAGGTCATCTGCGGATTTAAATTTAGGCAATGTTGCAAAGAAATCAGTACCTGTTATCCTGTTGATCACTTCTGCTTTGAGATCTTTTGTTTTATCAGATGTAAGTTCCTTCCAATGACTCACACCATACAGTTTTTCGACCCCGCCAAAGAAATCAGCCAGTACTCCATCCATGTCAAGATACACTGTAGGTTTACCATCCATATCTTCATTATACAACTTTTCGTTGTTGACTGCAACCTTTTGTCCCATCTTGGACTTGATCTTCATGAAAAGTTTGGCACTAACTTTACCACCCATTACAATTTTACTAAAATTTTCAAAATCATCTGCCTGGGCGTACTCTCTTGCCTTGCTGGCACTCACACCCGACATACCTTCAGCATCAGGATCACGCTGTCCGGCACTTACCACACTTATGCTGTCAAAGTTGTAAAGAATGTTGCCTGACTTGTCAGGTTTGTTGTTGTATTGGTCAAGCAGTTTTGTGAAATTTTGTACCCGATCACTGCCAGCAACCATTACAACTTTTGTTCTGCCTTCATCCTGTAGTTTTTGTAGAACTTGCACTATTGTCTTTACGCCAGCATCTCCAAATACAACTTTGTCTTTGCCATACACGCCTTCAATGTAATCTAACTTCTCTTGAAAACTTAAAGGATCAGTGGCATTGTTTTGTGTATGACTTAAAAAAATAAAAGGTCTGCCATTCAATTTTGTGGCAAGATCCTGCACTTGTTTTATAAGTTTTTGGTGTGCAACTGTGGGTGGGTTAAATCTTCCAAAAGCAAATACGGCTATGTTGCCTTCGTCTTCGTTAAGAAATAGTTCCTTTAACAACATCGTATTCTCCTGCCTCTATTTTTTCTTGTTCTTCGTCAGCCATGTCTTTTGCAATTTGTTGGCGTAATTCTTTTGGAAACATATCAGCAACGTCTTGATCAGGAGAACCAAATTCTTTTACATATTTTCTTGCCGCTTCGTCAACGAGATACATCCATAATTTAGGAGCCATCTCATGATTGTAAACTCCTCTTTTTATTTTTCTTTTAATATTTGCTATAATTGGCATGAACTTTTTTCTGTATAGATCTTCATCATTGTTGATGAACAACTTCAACTCGTTCATTGCATCAGAGTCTACGGCTTCTTTAATAAATTGGACTGCCCTTACCATTTTCTGCAACTCCAGTATCTTGCCTTTGTTTTTGGACCTGGATTAGCACAGTTGTGTCTTGCTCTGAAACTTCTACGTCTTGCTGGATCGGACTTTCTGATACGCATTGTTTTTTGTCCTAATTTTTTGGCAGAAGTTCCACCGTGACCAAAGTTAACTTTTTTTACGTTGCCTGATTTTGGATCTTTTACAAATACTTTGAATTTTTTTACATCACCTCTCATAGGCTTGTTTAGTTTGACTTTTCTACCTCTATATTCCGCTTCCCATATTTCATCCTCTGGAAAACCTAACACTCCTAACACTTCTTCAAAATCTTCATCTTCTTCGATATTGAATTCATCTGCTTCTGGGAATGGTTGATACTCCGGTGCTTTGGCTATGCTGTCTAAACGTGATATAAGTGTTTTAATGTCTTCGTAGGTGTTCATATGCAGTATTTATTAATACAGGTTCTCTAGCAACCACATGTAAAAAGGTGATTCAAAAACCAATGTCCAGGTGCCGTTATGCCCCATAGCAGTGACATTTTTTATTGATTTGTCTGGAGTTTGTCCTTTTTGGACCTGTTGTGAGTACCATGGTTCGGGATATTCTGGAGCATAAACTCCTTCATAAACTAATGAACCTATATTGATTTCGTCAATTTCTATGCTTTTAATGTGTAACAATTGATCTTTTATAATTTTGTTATCATTATCTAGAATTGTTTGGGTGGGATCTTTTCCTGTACGTTTGATAGTGAAATTGTATTTTTGTCCTTCTTCTAATTGTTCTTCAAATTCAATTAAGGTAGGATTTTTTTCTGTGCCTGTAATTTTATCTTTGTAAAATGATTTATTGTTTACGAATATCTCAGCACCTGGAGCCTTATCCCAATGTGTGCTATATAATTCTATTTTAAATTTTAGTTTTTCAGACGCCATACGTAAATTCTAAACCTGCTTTAGTACCGATATACGGTTTATTTACATCCGATCTTGACAGTTCTATTGTCATCGTGGTTCCTTCCACAACTACCTTTAGATACTTGTCCGATTTGGATAAAACATCAGCAGTTTTAGTTTTTCCGTTGTCTGTGCAAGTTATTGTTATCTGTTCCATGCTTAGTATAATTGTATACTATAATGGCAGATTGTCAATTGATTAATTATTATATAGGATTTTACTTACTGCGCCGGCAGTATTATCGGTGCATTTTGCTCTTACCCAAACAAAGTTTCCTGTAAAGTTTACAGAACTTATTGTGGTGCTTTGATCCGTTGTAAATGTCGTGCCGTCAATATCAAAGTAGTCATCTTCTGTAGGAGTTGTTGCCAGTGAACCTTGCATTTTGATTGAACCGGTGCAACTGGTGGTGACATGATAAGCAACGGTATGGTTTCCATCTGTCTGGGAGTAGTAACCATCTCCTTTGAATTTGTCAGTGACAAATCCTGAATAAGTTAAAACTGTGTCTGTGGATCCATCTGATGTTTCTGCTGTCACAGTTTCTTCAACTGTAATAAATGTACCATTGCTATCTACACTTTTCACAGTAAACGTGGCATTGTTACTTGTGGTGCCTGTGATTGTGATTAAATCCCTAACTGAAAGAGCGGCTAGGCTAGTTGAAGCGGCCGCAATCTTGTTTGTGCCACTGGTGCTTGTAAATGTGCAACCTTCAGTCACTGTTATTGCTGACTTGAAAGTTTTTTGTCCAGATATCGTTAAACTTGTTTGTGCCATATGCTGTTATTTATTGTTCTTTGCGGGTCTTGAATCTTTCGGTTTTAGGAGCAAGTCCATACACAGCCGCTAACTCTACGGGTAACATACCATCAATTAATTTTATTTTTTCATATTTGATTTTTCTCATGGGCACTTTGTAGTCTAAAGACTTTTCCTCGTCCGCCAAACAATAGTTGTCAAATAAATGTTTTACCCTTAGGGTAATTTTTTTATTAACCGGTGATCCCATAAACGTCTTTGTTACTTCTGCTTCTATTAGACTGTCCACTTTAAAAATTTTTTTATCTTTTAATTTAGTTATTATGTCTATCATTTATACTTTCACAAATTTAATTACTCTGTCGACAATATCTTTAGATATCATGTAGATTGGCGTAAGGGCCTTTTCATCTTTTACATAAAAATAAGAATTAACGTCAGCACTCCAAAAGCCATTAAGACTAAGATATGCCTTCAGATTTTTATTTGTTACAGTGGCGTTATCGTCATTTTGTGTCAGATATGACCTTAGCAGTCTCCTTTGTGCGTCACTTAACCTTGTATACATTTTTCTTTTTGTATGGACTTGATAATTGTATTTGCCTAACGGCAATCTTTTACAGACCACCACATCATTTGTAGAAATTGAAAGTTTTGGATCAGTTGATGTTATGTCCACCCAAAAGTCCCAAAATTTGCTGATGGATTCTAAAATTATTTTTTTACTGCTATAAAAAATACAACTTCTGTTTTGTAGTCTGAATTTCATCTGTGATCTGTGTTCCATTAAATATTTTGCAAATCTTACAATATCTGAACTTTGATCCTTATATCTTATTGCTCTAGAAATATAATAGTCGCTTGTTGGGTACAAAATGTTAAGTCCTGGTAATCTAAAAGTTGCTTTGTGTGAATACTTGCCAAAATACAATCTATTATGATGTTTTCGCATTGGCCTTTACTGTCTTAGGTTTGTCTTTTGACACAGGTTTTTTATAGTCAATTTTTATTTTATCATCTTTGATTGCTACTTCTACTCTGCCACCTTCTTGTAGTTCACCAAACAGTATCATTTTTGATAACGGATTCTTAATCTCGTCATCGATAATTCTGCTTAATGGCCTTGCTCCTAGTTTTGCATCAAAACCTTTGTCAATCAGATAGTCCACTGCATCATCCGAGGCATTTACTTCTACACCTTTTTCAATAGTCATTGTGTTAAGTTCTTGTAAAAACTTACCAACAATCTTCTTCATTGTATCCTTGCCTAATTTACTGAACTTGATCACAGCATCCAGTCTATTTCTAAATTCTGGAGGGAAGAATCTTTTCATTGCATCATCATCTTCAGTTCTCTGTGTGTCACCAAATCCTAATGTTGCTTTTTCCATTTCCTCGGCACCCAAGTTTGAGGTCAGGATCAAGGTTATATTTCTGCAGTCTGCCTTTTTACCATTAGAGCCAGTAACTGTACCGTAGTCCATTACTTGTAAAAGCATGTTCGAAACATCTCTGTGTGCTTTTTCAACTTCGTCAAACAGCACAACTGCGTGTGGATTCTTTTCTACTTCATTGATAAACATACCACCACCCATGTTACTATCCTCGTAGCCAACGTATCCTGGCGGTGATCCAATTAATTTGGCAATTGAATGCTTTTCTTGATACTCAGACATGTCGAACCTTAGCAATTCAACTCCTAGTGTTTTAGCAAGTTGCCTTGCAGTCTCAGTTTTTCCGCACCCTGTAGGACCTAAAAACAAGAAACTACCAACAGGTTTGTTTAAACTTTTAAGGCCTGCCCTAGCAACTAAAATTTTATCAGTGATAGTGTTGATTGCCTCGTCCTGTCCAAATACCTGCAGTTTCATTTTTTCTTCTAATGTTTTTAAATTAGTTGCTTGTTTTTGTGATAGTTGTTCAATTGAAATACCTGTGACTTTGCTTACCTCATGTATGATTTCGTCATGATCAATTTTTCCATTTTTGATGCCTTTTAATCTTAGTCTGGCACATGCAGAGTCCATTAGGTCTATTGCCTTGTCTGGTAATTTTTTATCAGCGATAAATTTACTTGAATATTCTACAGCGTCTTCACATGCTTCGTCCGTGATAGTGCAACCATGGAACTTTTCATAATATTGTTTTACACCTTTGATGATCTTGTTACAAGTTTCGTTTGTCGGCTCTCCTATTTGTACCCTTTGAAATCTTCTCATCAGAGCACGATCTTTGTCAAAAAATTTCCTAAATTCTTCCCATGTTGTTGAAGCGATTACTTTTATTGACCCTTTGGTCAATACCGGCTTGATCATCTGTGCTAGATCCACTCCTCCTTGTCCTGTTGAACCTGCACCAACCATCATATGGGCCTCGTCAACGAAAAGTATAGTTTTGCCTTTCTTCTCAAGCGCATTCAAAATTAGTTTTAACCTTTCTTCAAAATCTCCTCTAAACTTTGATCCAGCAATCATTCCAGATACATCAAGACTATAAACTATATGATCCTTCAAGTATTCCGGCACATCCTCTTTGTTTTTTGCTATGCGTCTTGCCAATCCTTCGACCACGGCAGTCTTACCCACTCCTGGGTCACCAACTAATAAAACATTATTTTTATTTCTTCTTGCAAGAGTTTGTTTAATAGTAAGAAGTTCTTCTTCTCTACCGATAACAGGATCAATTTTTTTATCAAAATACTTTTGATTCAAATTCTCCGTATAATTTCTTAATATCTTATCGGCTTGATCTGGTCTTAATTTTTGTTCAGGACCAGAGCCACCAAAAGCAGATTCATCAATAATGTTTTCTGCTGAGACCATATCTGTAATATCATCTTTGTTAACATTAAACTTTTTCAATAAAAATGCACTGTAACTTCTTTTTTCTGCAAAAATACTCAACAGTATATCAATTGGCTTAAGATCTTGTCTTCCTTGAAATAGTGCTTGAGTAAAGGCTCTATTCATAAGTCTTTCTAATGAAGCAGTTTTTCTTGGATTAACGGGTTTTGATTTATCTTTTACAATGATGTCTTTAACTTCGTCATCAAGATAGTTTTCTAGATCCTTTATCAATGCTCCAACATTTACTTTAAAGTCTACTAAAATTGTACCTATGTTTTTATCTTTTACTAAAGCAAGTAACAAATGTTCTATAGTAACGTATTCGTGCCTTCTTGACTCGGCCTCTTTTACTGCTTGTTCGAATATGTGTTCTAGGTCGTCTGTTGATTCAATCATTTTTTTGCTTTCTTCTTAGCCATGTCCCATTTTAATTTTGAGACCCGTTTGTCAAATGTTATGCCATCTATATGGTCTAGTTCATGCTGAAAACATTTACTTTCCAAATTATCTAAATGTTGCATACAAATTTCTCCTTTAACATTCTGCCATCTTACAGTGACTTTTTTTGGTCGTCTAACTTTTAACCATACGCCTGGAAAACTTAAACAACCTTCAACATCCTCGACAGTTTCTTCAGAACTTCTAACTATCAATGGATTCCATAGTATAACAGGTTTTTTAAAAACGTCAAATGATTCATAGCCAATACAGAAAAATCGCTTGGTAATGCCTAGTTGGTTTGCGGCCAATCCAATACCTTTGGATGCAACCATAAGATTGATCATATCTTTTTCAAATCTTTCTATGTCGCTATAACCTTGAATACCTTGTTCAAGATCCACATCAGTGCTGACAGTGTTAAGAGTGTGATATGGATTTATAAAAATTTGCATCATAATCTATTTAAACATTAATGTATAAGTCCGTGCCTATTCCTTCTTATTTGATCTGCCATGTCGTGATTTACATCTCTGTGTCCTTCTTCATCCTTTCGTACTGCTATGACAACATCACGTAATGTTGCATCTTGACTTAGGTTGTAATAATCAATAGCAATTTTGGGTGCCTTTATATTTTCTGTCCTACCTTCATCTATTTCTTTAAGATATTCTGTGTAACTTATACAGGCTTGTTCTTCAAAATAACCTACCATCCTATGGGCGCATTGCGGAAAAAATATGTATAAGAACATATAGAAGTGCCAGAAAATAAATTGCGCTGTGATAATCATCCAACGTTCAAACCAATTAGGTTTTGCAATTCTAATAAAAATCATTAGATGCATACGTTCATTTTCTGCTTCTGCTAATAAAGTTTTGATCCACCCTCGGTCATCTGGCTTCATTTTACGTAAACTTCTTAAATGATTCCACATACCTGCGACCATACCAGGCACACCAGCAATGGTCTCTAATACAACTGCTCTGTGTCCATACCTCTTCTTGAAAAAGGTGTCTGCTGTCCACCTTAAGAACATTGTAATTCTATATGCCACTTTATCTGAAAAGTTTACTGGAGTTTTCATAAGTCTTTTATTTTATTTAATTCTGATTCATTAAGTTTAGGTATAGTGACATGTATTTTGATATACATGTTACCACGTATCGACAAAGTCTCATGGACCGGCATTCCTTTGCTTTTTAATTGTAAAACACTTCCTGGTTGAGTACCAGCAGGCACATGTACCTTTACAACATTGTCCTGTAAATCACGTATAGTAAATTCACAACCTCTCATGGCCTGAAAAGCATCTATCCTTTTGTCCGTCCATAAATCATTTCCTTTTCGTGTAAAGCCATCAGAATCTAACACTGTTACTCGGATCAATAAATTTCCTCTTGGCAAATTTTTATCAGTGTCATCACCCAGTCCAGCATATTTGAACACAACTCCACTTTGCACTCCTGCTCCTATCTTCACATCTACTATCTCATCTCGACCACTAGGCAGTTTTACACTTATTGTTCTTTTAACACTTTGCATCACTTCTTTAATACTAAGATTAATCCTTATTGAAACATCTTTATTGTTTCTTGGCCTTGCCCTGTAATTAGGTCTACGTCCCATTCCACCCATGCCACTCATAAATTCTTCAAAGAAATCACCTCCAAAAAATTCATCAAAGTTTCCTGATGTGAATCGGAAACCAGAACCTTGTCCGCCAAAGTTACTACCATACTTTCTCAGTGTATCGTATTCTTGTCTTTTACTTTTGTTTTTAAGGGTATCGTATGCTTCGTTGGCCTCTTTAAATTTTAATTCATTTCCACCTCGGTCAGGGTGATGCTTTACGGCCAGTTTCCTAAATGCTTTTTTTATTTCATCCGCAGATGCATCCTCGGATACCCCAAGAATTTTATAATAGTCTTTCATTAATTTATTTTACTACAGATTGGAAATCTGTCAATGTTATTTGATTTTTTTGCTAGATCCAGTGTACAATCCGAACCATGCCGCCCCGGCACCTACCACAATACTAATTAATCCTGATTGTTCCATTGTAGGACTTGGTAAGTTCATGTACCAAATGACACACTTGTATAGTAGAACTATGTAAACTGTTAAGAATAATCTTGGAAATATTCTCCAAGCATCAACGGCTCTTGCCAGATGTATAAGTTTTGCATATGGATTAGGACCAAGATCTTTTGCACTTGAGTCTACTTCTAGTTCAAGTTTTACTTTTTTACTTGCTTGGTTTTTGTCTGCTGGAACTACTAATTTATCTTCTTTCAACTCGGCCATTATTCTACGCCTTCTATCTTGCTATTTCTTTTTCTGTGACCATTCCATGCCACAAAGCCACCTATCCTTAGTGAATAGTATGATAGATAATTCATAACATAAAATCCATTTACATTAATGTTTATATCTCTGAATATTTGATCTGCTCTTGCTTGGCTTATAATACCCATTGTAGTTTTTTTGTTTTTACATAAAAGTGTTTGATACTTGTATGCATAATCATGCACAAGTCCGCCGACAAGTAAAACACCAACCGGAGAAAAGAATGTTCTTAAAAATTTAGGAATACTTGCACCATCAAAAGTAAATCCTGCTGGAATCACATAATCTATCCCGTCTATTGTGTAGTGCCAGTCTTTTGTAATTTGCCAATTACGTGTTGATAGCAACCACATCACTATACCTTTCCAAAAACCTTTGCCCTTGGTAGCAATTTTTATTGGTTTCAAATGTGGCAGTTCTGTGTAAGAAAATTTAAGTTTTGTTTTCTTTCTTTTGTCTGTGAAGTTGATAATTGCGCCAATTATTACAACTGCTATCAGTACGGTCCATTGCCAAAATTTTGTTGCTAGTGCTACTATAAATTCCATAAGTTCCTTATTATATAGGAGTATTTAGCAAATATACTATGCTAAAAAAGTAAACACGGTACAAAACACCTTTTCATTATGGGTGTTGGTGCCGCAGTGTATCTGTGTTCGGTCAAAAGTAAAGGCAGAACCTTCCTGCCAATCCACTATTTTTTCAACAGTGAGACCGTGAAGGTTTTCATATGGAATGTGATCCATGTATTTTTTGTGTATGTTTTTATCGAATGGTTGATTATTAAGGTTTTTTATCTTACTGTAATCGTAGTGTCTTCCGTCTACCTTTTTTCTTTTTTCTATAAGTTCGTCCAGCAATGCCCTAATTTTTGAATCATTGGTTTTGTATTCTCTCATATCGGGAATATATATTTTTTCTGTTCCAAGGTTCAATGTATACTCATATTGTGGAATTTCTTTCTTGCTAAACTTACCGCTGGGACCATACCAGTGGTTGTCAAAAATAACAGTAGATGATGGGCCTGAAATTTTTAAGGGAAATATTATGACCTTGTAAAGGTTGTCTTCACCGTTGGCACTGTCCACGTGTAATCTAAACGCACCCTTTGCCTTGAAAAATATTACTTCTTCGACTTTATATGCTTTGTCTAGCACATGGTCCAATGCATTTTTGATAGTGGCCCGTGGCCAGTCTTTGTCATCAAACTTTGGCGTCTTTGAGGTGACATCTGGTCTAACGTCAAGATATTGGTCTTTTTGGTCTAGCCAGTTGCAGATTTGTTGTCTTTGGCTTGAAGAAATGACATCATCAATTACTCTTGTTGCCATTTTCTCCTTCATAGTATTTTTTATATTCCTGCAATAGATTATTCGTCTCTTGTAATTTTTGTCTAATCTGAGCGAAATTTCTTGCTAACACTTGGAAGTCTTTGTCAGTGATGCCAAACAGCACAGGATCTATTCCGGCCTCTTCAAGTTTCTTGAATACTTCTTCGGCATTTTCACTTGTTATTATGATCCATTTTATCTGTTCCATCTGCAGAGGAGTAGGCATAGGGTAGTCTAATTTTTCTCTCGGCTTTTCAACTGAGAATATCTTAATCTTTTTCTCCCCACCGATGCTACAACCGGTCAGTAAAAGTATAGATAATATTGCTAAAATTTTATTCATAGTGTACAAAGTTTGGATTTGCAAGTGCAGGGCACTCAGGATTAATTTGTGACTTCAGGGTGGCCTTCAATTCTTCTTCGGTGTGTTCTGCACCTGATGCCAACTCAATACATCTAGCCGCGTTCTTGCCACCTTTGTTAATGATTCTTTCCATTGACTCTGTCCTTTTGATTGAAAGTTTTCCTATGTCTCTATTCTTTTTAGTAAATCTTTTATCAAGATCATCTAGGTCTTTTTTGAATGTGCCTACTAGCAAATTAAGTTTTTTATTGCTCTCCATTATTGCTTGAAAATCTTTTTTCTGTTGTTCAAGGACTTTTGTTTGTTCTGAGATTGCAGTTTCCAGTTTTACTTGATTTGCTTTCAAAACAGCATTGTCGGATCTTAGTTTCATCACATACATGCCTGCTCCTGCCAGTCCAGTAATCATAAGGACTGTTATTAGCATCTTAATTTTTCCAAATATCATGATAATATTTATCGGCGTATATTATGAATTAAATATTGTTCATGGAACAACAAAAAGTTTTATCCCCATTACGTGATAAAAAGTACGGTGGAGCATGGAGTATTCATGACATTGAATCTGTAAATTTTATAAAGAATATACACACTAAGCAAGGGGATCGTAGAAAGTTTTTAACAGAGTATAAGGACTGGATCCAAGAAGGAAAAAAATTTTCGGGCCTCGAAAATTATAAGCACGTTGATTTCAGTGCTGGTACCACAGAAACTTTCATGCATTTTTATTTAGGCCACTTAGACAAAAGATTAAGATTATTGAAAGGTGAATATTTTTTTCATTGGCTTGTGGCCCGCAATTATTTCAACAATGTTTTAGTTCTTGATCATAATGACATAGCCAAGGGAGATGTTGTAGTAATGAGTTGTCCATTCTCAAACACAGGCAATATACCTGAAAATTTTTATTCAATACTCGACAGATGCGAGGCATTGCAGGTTCCGGTAATGCTGGATATGGCTTACATAAACATATCAAATATACAAGAACTTAATTTGGAATATAAGTGTATTGAGGTAATATGCACATCGTTAAGCAAGGTGTTTCCTGTAGAACATAACAGAATAGGCATTCGTTTTAGACAAAATTTTTACGATGATACTTTGTTTGCATACAATGAAAACAATTACATAAATTTACAAAGTATTCACATTGGGCACGAACTCATTAAGAAATTCAAAAATAATTGGCTTTATGACAAATATAAAAAAATGCAATCGGATGAGTGCAAAAAATTAGGCTTGGATACGTCGTCTTGCGTGATATTTGGACTTGATAAGAATAATAGATATCCTGAATACGAAAGAGGCACAAAAGTTAATCGTTTATGTTTTGCTAGAAAATGGGATAAAAGAATTATTCTATAAGACCAGGCTTGTATACTGTCTTTCCGTTTTCTTTCATTGCTGTAAGTATAGATTTTCTATTTCCTTCTGCCTTGTATGAAACGTGTACCCAGCCAGAATCGGGTATGCCTGGAGTGTAAAATTCTAATATCAGTTGGTCGAAATCTAAATTTTCTGCTATCCAACTTGCCACATCATAGTTGCTAGTGCCTGGACATTCTATATCTACTGCTTCACCTTTGCAGTGTTGTGAATTGCTTGAACCACCTACCGCCTCATTCAAGGCAGGGCCTCTATAGCCTGAATTGATAACAGTGACTCCAAAATTATTTCTTACAGGTTGCACAACTTTCTCAAAGAGCACTTTTGCATTGTTTAGATGTACATCACCGGGAGTATTGTCTATGCCTTGCCTGATTGCTGTTTGGCTTTTTGTAAATTCTTGTAAAGTAAAGTTCTTTGATAATCTTACCATTTGTACTTACTTAATACCGCAGACTCCCCAGCGTTGCTGAAAATGAATTTGTTTTCATTTGTCTTGGTAATATCGTAAGGTCCAAAGTATTTGGTAAGATGCATGACTTCGGCCATTGAATTGGAATCAATCATGAATGACTTGGTCTCTTTTATTATTGAATCTGTTGACCCAAAATTGTGTATTTCAAATTTCAAAGTTTCATGTTGCCCATTTTTTTTGATGCTCATGATGTTTTCTTCCAGTTTCATTTCCATCATGTCAAATTTATCAAAAAATTTTCTTGTTTCGCCCATTCTTAGACCCTGTATTTTTTGTGTATAAGAATCAGCAGAATTAGGCAATGCCATTAAATTTTCTCCTATAGCATCGACTGGCACAGATCCTTTATGATAGGTATACGTAAAATTTTCTATGTTTGTTAATTTTTTGAGATCATTCAAAAATTCTGTTATAGCAGGGGCCAATTTTTCATCTCTAGGAAATTCTATAAAAACTTTATATTTTCCGTCCTCCATTGTGCCTGGAGTAGCGTCAGCATCTAGTATTGTTTTGTATCCTTTTTCCGCAAACGACTCTAAATCTTTTGCTCCATTTTGACTGTTGCAAGTAAAAGATAAAACACAAACATCTTTGTCTTCTCCCATTTTGCTTTTAAATTGATCTACTGTAAATTGTTTTTCAACTATCCCTTCTAGATCACCTGCTTTCAATCCTTCTTGTATATTCATCTAGATTTCTTCACTTTCTTCTTGGGTGGCTTCTTGGCCTTTTGTGCTGTACTTGAAATTGGCAATAAGTTCTTTTGGCATACGTATTTCTACTACCCATATGTCATGTCCGTCAATTTTACCTTTTACGGTTCCTGGTCTATAATCGTCAGGCTTCTTTATAGGTCTTGGTTTGAATAGGACGTCTTTTTTATAGGTTACTTTACAACCCCTATCAAGTAATCTTTTTCCACCGCTAGGGTCTGGCATTTGATCTTCAGGCCACATGAAACTACAGGTGACAAAATGTCTACTATCTATAGGGCCTTCTAATAATTCTCCATTTTCCCAATTTTTAAAAACATACACGTCCAGTTCATCTATGACTCTTTCGAAATCTTTTAATATTCCTAGACTAGGCGATATTGCGTATAACGACTGTACATTACGGATTATGTCTAAAACATCATGCATGATTATATTTAGTTCAAAAATGCCTAGCGGCAATTATGCTATTATTACTCCGCATGTTGCCCTGTAAATACTTTTATCAAATGTCTCGAAATAAAGACAAAAATTATCACCAAAAAAAATCAAAGGAAATCTTATGCTATTTTATAACAGCCTACAAATGCGGCCATTGTTTCAGAGGAAACTTTGGAGAATGATGAAGAAAAAAAGGGTCTACGACAAAAGGATCCGATTATATATGTTGAACGAAAATTGGTTAAGAATAAGAAAACAAAAAGATAGGCGTAGAAGGAGAGTGTTGACAAAAATATGGAAGGCAAAAAGATTGGCAATGTTGAAATATAGGTATAGTAATTATTTTTAGATCTAACTCTTCATGAATTCAGAAATAGCATCTCCATAATATTTTTGGAAATGCGCATAAACTTTTCCGTATTCTATATTTTCATCTACCCCAGGTAGGTTGCACTTTAACACTTTTTGATTTTGTAAATCTAAAACTATTGCGGCTTCGGCCATTTTTCCTGCGCCAATTTTTTTCTTAGACATCTCAACTAATTCGTCAAATTTTTTATCCGGTTTAGCCTTATATTTTACAACTAGATATCTTTTTTTATTGTGTTTAGTACCCATTGCCCAACCAATTCCAAATTGCCCGCACTGCCAATAACAGATACATTAGTTCCATCAACGCCCTCGGCGTGTCTTTATCTTTGATCCCCATGTATATCCAAATTGAACAACTGCATGTTGCTATGGCCCAACCTATCCATTGTGTATCAACATTGGCGTTTGATAATATGAATGCACCGATCATGGCCAAAAGGAAACCCAGCCATCTCCATCCATCTATGTTTTTGTAGTATCGTATCTTCATAACACCATTGTCAAGATTACAAGTACAACGCCAACCGCGGCTAAAAAGTATGCCGGTGCTTTTATTAAAGGTAAATTGTCCAGGAATCTAATTAATTTTTTTATCATGCACTTTGCAGTCTGGCCAGTTTAATCATAACACTTGCTAGATTTATTTCTGGATCTGCAACAAATGAATGATCAACTAGTCCTTGTTTGATTATTAGTATTGCTTTGTCTTGAGAGTCTTCGTCCGTTGAAATTATATCAAGATTATCATACAACCATCTGTATATCTCTTCGCACTCTTCTGGTCTTGCCTGGGCACATACCAGTTTTCTTGCTTCATTAATTTTTCCTGCTTTGAACAGTTCGACCATTTTTAATCTGTAGTCTTGCTGATGAGAGTCACCTTTTGCTGGCGGGACTAGTTTACCATCACGTGTGTTCATCTGCACCATGTTTATACATTTTCTAAGATCTGGATAAGTTGCTTTTACATAAGTGTCTAATGTATCGATGTCCTGCTCAACCTTCTCTTCAATCAATATCGTAGCCACTCTTGCGGTAAATTCATTCTTGTCAATGGTCTCGATATGGAAGCCTTGACATCTTGAATGCAGTGCAGGAATGATTCTGTTGGGATAGTTGCATGTCAATATGAATCTTGCTGACGTGTGATATGTCTCCATCACGCCACGCAGTGCCGCCTGACCGTTTGGAGTAATATAGTCTGCTTCATCCAACAAAACATACTTGAACGAACCAAATGGCATAATTTGTACAAAGTTGATAATTTTATCTCTCACCGTGTCTACACTGTTTTCTCTCGAAGCGTTTATTTCAAGTATGTCATAGCCATCTACTTTTAGTTCGTTAAAAAGTATTTTTGCAAGTGTTGTCTTACCCACACCAGGAGCACCTGATAATAGTAAGTGCGGGATCGCTCCTTCTTTTATCCATGCGCCGATCTGTAGTCTTTGTGCTTCGTCTCTGACGACGTAGTCTTTCAGTGTGTCCGGTCTATATTTTTCTACCCAAAGTTCTTTCATAATTCATTATACTACATTGGCACATAATACACAATGGCCAAAATAACAGCCACCGTGATTATCACTGCTAATGCAAAAGGTAATATTTGATTCATACTATCTTTGTAGTTGGTTTAGTAAAACTGCGACCATCAAAAGGACAAAGCCTATCGATATTAGTCCTGCTAAAGTCCTTTTAGTTTGTGCTATTGTTTTTGCTTTCTTGGTTATCTTCATTTTCCTCCTTAGTGTAACATTGATTGCATAACTGCCCAGTGAGCCACAACACCACTAGTGTCAAGTTTGTAATCAAATTCTTTATCGATGTCCCGTAATATTTTGTTTACTTTTGCCATTGTAAGTCCTACCCTCACAGGAACTTGTAGTGCGTAGATTTTTTTCTTGTTTTTCTTTTTTGCGGCTTGTACCCTATGCCAACCATCTGCCAACACAAAGTATCCGGAGTCTTTTATTGGAGTGACAAGAATAGGTTGGTCACTGCCTTCCTTTGCTAGTTTGGCTATCCACTTTCTTTTTTCTGAATTAAGTGGCCTTTCTACTCCAAGTCCTAGTTCTGCCAGAGTGACTAGTTTTTCTATTGGAACATGGCAGGGTATAGGTTTGTAATCATTTGCCATTCTGGACCTTTTGGATAAGGTGCTTTTCTTAGTTCCCATTCTTTTACGTTGTTTTCTTTGTGCCATTCGTCTACGCATTTAGGACCACAGAAAGGAATAATTTTTCTATGGTCGAATTTAGCATAGTATAAACTATCAAACCAATAAACGCAATCCTTAAAATTGGTTCCACATTTACCACAAGTAAATTCGGTCATTTTTTAGATTTTTTGTATAAGTGAATAGCCGCAGGGGGAGGTGTAGGTTTCTCGGTCCAACCCACAACCGGTGCAATTACTAAGAAAAATAAGAACCAATATGCTGTACCTATTTGACTCAAAAGAACAAATGGTTGTTCCGCCGGCATAGCACCGCAGTACATTAGAAGGAAGAAGTCCGCAACCAAAATCCAAACAAACTGTTTCCAGACTGGTCTATATATAGAACTTCTTATCTTACTAGTGTCTAGCCATGGCAGTAAACCTATTACGCCGATCGCTGACACCATTGCAATTACTCCGCCTAGTTTGTCAGGTATCGCTCTTAGCACTGCGTACCAAGGTAAAAAATACCACTCAGGTACAATATGTGCAGGTGTCACTAACGGATTGGCTTTTATATAGTTGTCAGGGTGTCCAAGATAGTTAGGCATGAAAAATAAAAATGCCGCGAATATTACAATAAAAACTAAAAATGCAAATAAGTCCTTTGTTGTGACATAAGGATGAAAACTTACAGTATCTCTAGTGTCTTTTGGTTCAACTCCTGTTGGATTGTTTGATCCGGTCATGTGTAGTGCAATAACATGAAACAACACAACACCCACAATTAGAAATGCTATAAGCCAGTGCAATACATAAAACCTGTTTAATGTTGGATCGTCAACTGCGTAGGCGCCCCATAACCAATGTGTTATAGTTTCACCAATATAAGGTATTGCTCCAAATAAACTTGTTATAACAGTTGCTCCCCAAAAACTCATTTGCCCCCATGGCAAAGTGTATCCTAAAAATGCAGTTGCCACCATTAAGAAATAAATTATTAATCCTAAGATCCACATAAGTTCTCGAGGTGATTTGTAAGAACCAAAATATAATCCGCGGAACATGTGTATATAGACTGCAATAAAGAAAAAGGACGCCAGGTTCATATGCATGTACCTTATCAGCCAACCGTAGTTGACATCACGCATAATTTTTTCAACACTGTCAAATGCTTCTGCCGTAGATGGTTTATAATGCATTCCTAATATTAGGCCTGTTATAATTAGACCTAATAAACAAAATGTCAATATTGCTCCAAAACTCCAAAAGTATGTCAAAGTTTTTGGTACTTGGAAGTCCAAGTATTCGTGCTTGAACATCCTGAATACTGGCAGTCTGTTATCTAGCCAACCTAACACACCTTTGAACGGCGAAGTGTTCTCCGCCACTTTGTTTGTGTTTACTGGTTTATATTTTTTTTCTTCTTCCATTAATCATTTCCCGGTAAACTTGTCATTTGTTGCATACCGCCAGTGTTTACGTAACCTGCTTTTTTAGATGTTTCGTCAGCGGGTCTTTCGTCAGAAACTAATAAAATGTCATTTTCATCAATCATTCTCACTTCAAATTCTTTTCCATTCTTTTTAACTTTGAAAGATCTACTCCATCTGCCGTGAGCCACCAATATCCATTGCCCTACTTTGACGTCTTCCTGTTTGCTACCTACTGCGTACACTTCTGCCCAACGCGGGTGTATGCCAGATTCGGTACCGTCATCGTCAGGTATAATTATTCCCCCGGCAGTTTTGATCTCTCCAAATTTCATGTTTGTTACCAAAACACGTTTCTTTAATGGAGTAATATCATATTCAACGGTGTACTGTCTTCCACCGTGACTGCCAAAACCTTTATTTTGTAAATCTTCTATTTGTCCCATGTCTATAATTATAGTATTTTAGTTGGTTTTTGTCAATATTGTATCAAACTTAGGTCTTAATAAATCGGCAAGATGTTGATGTCCTTTTGGACCAGGATGTCCTCCATCTTTGGAAAGATACATTCTGTTGGCTAAAACATATTCATCAAAACTTGGCCCTGTAAATCTAAAAAAATTTTTCTTATCGATTTGATCTTTTAGTTGTAATACTTCTCTGTCATTGCTTTGATGCTCGTTACCACAGGCATTGTACATGAGGTAAGGTATGTTTTTTAGTTGTAACAACTGTTGTGCCTGCAACATAATGTTGTATTGTCTATATTCTATATGGTCATCATATGCCAAAGGGCGGAAGTTCCTTTCATTAAATTCAACCATCATTGGTGATTTTCCCTGGGCAAATGAATTTAAAAATGATCCAGAACTTGGAATTTCTCTGTACTGAGTAAATTCATTTTTGTTTTTATCTGTCACCACACTCATGTATTCTCTCCTAAATGCATGTGTCCAACCGATCAAAACGAATAAGTCTTTTGTGTCATTAAGATGGATGTAAGTTCTTAATGTTCTTAATATCCCTTCATTGCTGTTGCCATTACGTGCAATGTCAATATACTCCATATCTTTTGATTGTGCTAGATGCCAACCAGCACTTTTGTAAGCGGTGGCGGTAGTTCTTTTGGTGCCTGGACTCATTAGTCCAGGTTGATTTAAAATGTTATAATTATCAAGTGGAATTGAATTGTAGCCATGTGCAAAACTACATCCACAATTTAATAATTTCATTGGGCCTACTATTCCAATCCGTCAAGTGCGGCGTCGATTCCAGTCTTTGGTTTAGTAGTTGTTTTTTTTGACTCAACTGTTTTTGTAATTTTAGGTGCGGCCTTAGGTGCAACTGGTTTTACTGGTTGAGATTCTATTCTAGGTTTTGGTGGAGTTTTTAGTTTTGGAGTATCAATCGCTCTACCTTTTGGAGTTTCATAATATTCTTTCATTACTTGCTCCTTTTGTTTTGCAACCGTACCACCAGGACCAAGCACATCACCACGAGCATTTACTTTCATATTACCAACTGCTCTAACGTTTTCGTTGGCTCCTCTTAATTTTTCTATATCAACCATACGGCCCTGCATGGTTCTATACATTTTTCTTCTTGGTGCTCTAGATATTGGCATACTGTCTCCTTTAATTTTACTTATCATCTCAAAAATTCAGTGTAATCTAAATCGTATATCAATGGATTGATTTTATGAACACCAATTAAGAACAAACAAAAACTGCTTACTGAGGAGCCTCTGCCAACACCCCATACCACATTATTGTGCCTTAGTGTGTCTACAAAATATATCAAAAATTGTAAAACTTTTATGAATCCTTTAGTTTCAAATAATTTATATTCTGCTTCTACCCTTTCACGCTCTTGCTCATTTTTACATTTTTCCAAGAGATAATTTTTTACATCTATTTTTGTGTATGACTCTGGCATGTGCCAATCGTTGTAATGTGCTTTGTCAAACTGGCTGATTGTTTCAGTGTGGGTAACTTTTGATAGTAGTTTTGGAAGATCGATTTGTAATTTTGCTAGAGCCTGTTCGTACAGTTTAGATTCTATATTTAAATTAGATATGTCTAGTTTTGGATTTTGATAGATCTGTTCGATTATAGCCTCTTCACTATATTCGCAGTCACCGTAATCATTTATCTTTACCTTTGTCGCCATCTAAAACCTTTGGATTGAACTCAAATATTTTAGCATGATTGGCACTATCTTTGTCAACCGTATCAATAATTGTCTCTTGATTGTGCCAACGATAGTGTCCTGTATAGATACCTTTGTCCAAAATTTTATCATATGTTGCTGTATCTGATCTTAACCACCATGGATCAAATTTATTATACTTGGTTGGAAACCAATTGTCAACGTCTAGCAATTCGATCTCGGGTCCTTCTTTGACTATTCTGTAGGTGATACCATCACCTTGGTAACTGCTAAGTTCTAATTCATTTATAAGGATTTTTCCTTGCATGACCGCATTTGATTTGGTAAAGCATACTGCCGCCATCAACTGATCATAAGGTTGCTTTGGTAATTGTATAAATCTATTATTGCTTTCTTTTTCTAAGAGTTGATAAAGTTTTTCATCTTTTGAAGCGACTACAGTGTTGTTTAAAACATTTTCAAAAAGCATTTTCAATCTTTCAAAATAATCTCCTTGCTCCTGTAGGTTTGTGGTTATTGGAGTTATGTGTAACTTAATTGTATAATCGTTATTGAAAAGTTCACCATCTACGATGATTATACTTTTAAATCCTGTGCTCCAACTGAAATATTTTTTTGACACAACGTAATTATTATTCTACGTTTATCAATTCACCTAGATCTGGTTCACCTCGATTTTTTTTATTTTTGTCGACCCAACCTTTGAGTCTTTTCTGTCGAAGTGTTTGTTGATATGATGCAAGTGCCTTTTGGAGTTGTCCTTGAAGTTCAGGATTACGTCCAAACCTTCTTGCACTAGTATATTTTTTGGTAAGTTCTCTTATTCTTTCTCCGAGTTGTTCCTCGGACATGTTATCTAATTCTTCTTGTAAGGGATGAAAGTACATAGGTACCTCCTATTTGTTATGAGTGATAATCACCCAATTGATGCATGTACACAGTGGTTCCAGCGTCGGTAGTCATGAACTCCCACATATATCTGCCAACACCAGGATTGACTGTAGTTGAAGAGCCATCCGATCCAGTGACATTTGTCGCTTTTCTTACTGCACTAGGCACTGTTATTGCCGATACACTTGCACCAACAGTTGCTAGTATAATCACCCGGCCTAATCTTCCCGATATTGGAAAATTACTAAAAGCCAAAGTAATGTTTCCTGTTATATTGGCAACTTGGAAATTTGCATTTTCGTGATTTAGAGTCAGTGTGCCAGTTGATACTGTGCCATGATCATAAACCATCTCGGCAGTGTCTTTTAGTGCCATCCTTGAAACTATATTATCCGCAAAGTCTGACGCCGCGTTTGTTGATGCCTTATTTGCCTGCAAGTCAGTTATTTCTGTCGAAGCAGTTGTAAAATTATTTTTAGTTGCTGTGAAATTATCTCTAAAGCCTTGAGATGAGTTATCCTGTCCTGCTATTGGGAAAGTTCCGTCTATATTACCTGGTACTATATTACTTGCCATTTTATTCTTTTAGTTTCTTTTTAAACGCTAGATATTTATCTCCAAGTCGCTCCACTCTTATTTTAGAAGTGGCAGTCGGAGCGTTGGTAAAATTAATGGTTGTCTTTTTGTTTGTTGTGTCATGTGACAGGCTAAATTGTGGTTCATAGTCAGCAGAACGTAGTAACGAATCCGCTGAAAGATAACTCGGCGATAGATTATTATCTGCCCTGACCTGCTGGCCATGAGAATACACAACGGCGTTCTCTCTGACTTTTATTTCTTCTTCATTTACTATCTCATTCAAAGTGAATTGTGTTGTTGATCCATCGGCCGTCAATGTTCCTGTATCAACTTTGTTTATGGTAGTTTTATATCTGTCAATTACAAAATTTAATTTTTTGAAGTCAATCGTTTTATCTTGTATACGTTTTTTTACTAGACCTGACTTGTTTGGTTTACAGTAGGCAAGTACCATTGCCATTTTATAACCTAGTGGAACGCCAGAATTATCTTGACTAGTCCTCATCCAAAGAGGTAGATGTACATATTCTCTTTGGCCTAACGATTTCATTCTGGTTCTCATGTTTGCCACAGCGTTTGGAAATAATTTTTCAAAAGTTCCGGTATCCGCTGTCAATTGGTTTGCATATCTTATTTTAGATCCAGCAATAGAAAAACTAAGGCCACCATCGGTGGTAACATCATAAACATCATAATCCGCAGTTATTCTGTTTCCATCCGCCAATCCACCTATTAATGGTCTAACGATATCAGTTCTCAAAGTCACAGACGATGCAACTGCTTCGCCTGAGTTGTTTACTAAATTGTCTTTCATTTCAACATACACAACTTCGTATTTGACCTTGCCATTTTCTTTGGCAACCGCTGTTTTTATTTCACCAAAATATAGTGACTTAGGTGTATGATTTTGCTCCATTTGTTGCTGTAATTCTGTTAAGGTCTTGTGCTCTAGTCCAGATATTAATAACATCTCAGGATTTGTTTGGATACCAAAAAAATTGTCTTCTGGTCTGAATATATTTTCGTTACTGTTAATGTTAGGATCTTGTGCAATTTGGTAGAACAGATCTCTATCACCAGTTGGTATGAGACCTTGAGCAGACATGTTTCCATACTCAACCCCATATGGTAGACTAACAGTTAAAGTAAATTCTTTTGAAGTTGCCAGTGATTGATACTGATCACCAACAGTAACCGTAAAAGTGTACTTTCTATCGAAACTTAGACTATTAGTATCAAAAGTAATTTCATTATCATCAACAGTAGTAAATTCTGTTTTATCAACTTTTCCAATGATATTTCCTGAACGAGAAAGAGTTAAACCTGTCGGAAGTGATCCTGTCGTAACCGTGTATTCTAAAACTCTGTTGGTTGCAACCGCACTTGCTTCTATATTAATCAAACTAGGAATACCAGCGGTAACTGTGCCTAAGTTCGTTGGACTCACAAAACTTATACCTGTGTCGATCTCTCCGATCACAGTCATAGTGAATTCTTTGTCACCAAAAATTGTTACGCCGGATACCGCGTCAATTCTACTCGCCCTGACTGTAAAAGTGTGATCTACTGAGACTGCACTTTGCGTTGGCAGTTGTCCTGATATTTCGCCAGTGTTGACGTCAATAGATAAGCCTGTGGGTAAACTTCCTGATTGTATAGAATAGTTCAAGTCTCCTTGTAATGGATCAAAGTCAACCACGTCAATTTTAATTACAACATTGTTATCATGTCTAAAGGATCCTAAACTACTATCTGTTTCAAAAACAGGACGCCTGTTAGGAGCAGAAGACATGGTCAAGGCATCACCAGCCAGTGTGTCAGAATCGATAGTGATTTGACTGTTGCTGACTAACCAATAGTCGGCACTGAAAACAAAGATAGAATTTACTTGCGTGGTTACATTGCTTCCGTCACTTACTCCAATAGTAAACTCAAAGTTTTTACTGATACTTGTAGAAAATTTTGTTGGGTCATATCCCACATCGTCGTACTTGTAGAAATTGTCATATCCACCAATAGGCCCATATCGTTCATCATCTGTCAAAAGCACAGTGCCGGTTATAAGTCCATCGCTGGTAAGTTTAAGTCCGGGTGGTAGTTCACCTTCCTGAATAAAATAGAATAGTGTTTGTCCTGCCGCAGTGTCGGTGTCTGTGGCCTGCACTCTGAAATTTACTAAACTTCCATCCAACACCCATCTATTGACTCTGCCTTGAGTGGAGTCTGCTAAATTTAGTTCTCCGGCCGCGGTAGCGAAAACTGGAGCATCAGCACCTTGTACCTGCAGGCTAAATGTTCTGTCAGCAACATTTGTACCATCGGAGACTCGTATAACAAAAGTGTAAAGGGATCTTGTAGAGACCTCCGTTGGTACGCCTTGCAGTACACCTGCAGAAGTAAGTTCAATTCCTGTTGGTAGAGTGCCTGCTATTTTGGAATAAGTTAAAGAATCCCCATCACTATCAGTCGCTGATAGTGTTACCGAATAAAAATCACGCTCGTTGATTACACCTAACAAGCCTGCTGTGGTTTGCCACACTGGTGAGGCCATATTGAACTTACTCCTTTACGATGATATTTATCGTGAATTTAAGTATTAAGATACTGCGGCTGAGAATGGAGTAGCAGGGTTGGCTCCAGCAGATACTCGCATTTGGCCTTTTACTGCGTATTTGTTAGCGGCAATATCGATAAGTGTAACTGTGTCACCTACTAGTCCGCCTTGTGTGCCACTGTTTAGTGTGATTGTATCAGAAGCGGCTACAGTTGGGAATGCCGTTACTGCTGTACCATCTTCATCTAAATATTGTATCATGCCTGAGAACGTGTTGTCGGCGTCCGCGGCTTGAATTTTGTATGTTGTTGATCCGCCCATTGCAACACTGACTATGAATTCATACACGTTACCCGAACCTGTTGCGTCAGGCATTGTCAAAACAACGTTGGCATTTCCACCAACTTCACCAAGTAAAAGTGTTCTTCCTGCGTGTTCTGTTTCTGTGACACTGTCAGTTGCTGTAAATGTGTGTATGGCTCTTTTGAAAGATCCAGTCAAAGTTAATTGTGCGGATGTTGTAACTGCTCCTGTGCCATTTGTTGCTAACACTAAATCTTGGTTTGTTGCAACTTGTACAATTTGTGCACCTGAGGCCAAAAGTAATTCGCTGGATACGGCAACATCAGCCGCCGCTAATTCATTTGTCACTGCCACATAGTTTCCGCCTAGTGTAATATTACCAGTGCCATCAGGAGTGATGTTTATTCCGCCATTTGAATTTGTGGCTGTGATCGCATTGCCGTCAATTCTAATATTGTCAACATTCATTTGTCCTGTTGTGGTTTGTGTACCTGCGTGTGTGATTGGACCTGTTAAAACAATTGCGCCTGTACCTGCAGGATCTATGGTTATGTCACCGTTTGAGTTGCTGATAAATGTATCTGCATTTACAGTGCCTTGTACTGTCAATGTTCCTGATATAGTGCTGTTTCCTGTTAAAGTATGGTTACCTGCGGTTGTGATATCATCAGTTGTCAGCGTACCAGTAACATCCACGTTGCCGGTAATGTTTGTTGCCGCACCTAATTCTATTGTTCCTGTGCCTTGTGGATCTAATGTTAGGTTGGCATTTGAACCATTTGTTGTAATGTCATTAGTTGTCAAAGACGTCGTAATGGTTACACCTGTTATTGTAGGCGAACTGATTGTAGGTGATGTTAAAACTTTGTTTGTGAGTGTTTGTGAATCTGTTAGTGTTACTACCGTGCCTGTGTCGATCGCATGTGTGACTGTGTTGTTGCTGACAGAAGTGCTAATACCTGTTCCACCTGCAAAGTGTAATACTTCAGAATCCAAATCAATTGATAACACAGTTGAGTCATCTGCACTGAAATCTAAATCTTCCGCCGTGATCTGTGTGTCAACATATGCCTTGATAGACTGCTGTGTTGCAAGAAGAGTTGCACTATTTGATGTCATGTCGTCTTCGTCCGCTATACCTGTGACAGTGGCTCCTGACGCCAATGCTAAACTTGTTGCTGAACTAAGTGCTCCTGACACTGTCGCTGTACCGTCAACAATTAGGCCATCATTTACGTTAATTACTGTTGAATCACTTGAAGAAAGAGAAGTACCCTGAACTTGTATTGCGGCTATGGTGACGTTTCCTGTACCGTTTGGTTGAATACTAACATTTCCGTTAGTAACATCTGTCGTAATTTGATTATTGTTGACATCTAAATTTGCTGATAACTTTGGTGCTGTGTCGTGTTCTAAAATAGTAGAAGCATCACTATCAGCATATAATTCAGAAAAATTATCGTTAATCTTGTCAAATGCTGTTCTTAACGGATCACCTGTTCCGTCGTTTGCATTAGTACCTATATTGATCGTTTGTCTTGCCATTTGCAGTTATTTATTGAAAATTTTATAAACCTAATGTAAAAATATTATACGTTTAATGCTATTCTTTGGAATTTATATACAACATCATCGTCTGTGATTGAAGTTACTCTTAACCTTACACTTCCACTATCAATGTCTGCACTGAAAGTACCCAAAGGTTCTGTACCGCTTGTTGTTGACCCAAAAGTCGATACATAAGCATTTGTTCCATCGTGTGTTATATTTGCTTCAAAAATTTCAAATCTAGAATCTTCTGTGTTGGCGGCAGAAATAACATATTTTGCACTTCGAAAACTAGACGCTGAAAACGTGTCAATATTGGAAACAGTGGATGAAGATACTGTTGTAGTTCCATCTGCAATGGCACTGTGACTTAATGTTACACCAGCAGTGGCAAAACTCAAAACACCTGCACCGTTAGTTTTTAAAAACTGTCCGCTGGATCCATCTGACGTTGGAAAAGTAAATCCACTGATTGTGACACCACCTGAACCACTACCTGATAGCACCAATGGATCATTTGTTCTAGTTGCTGAGATTTCATTGTCAGCCAATGATATTCCGTCAATAGTTGCACTGGTGTTTGCCGTAACAGTTGTAAACACTCCAGTTGTTTCCGAAGATGCACCAATTGTGGTACCATCAATTGAACCACCATTAATGTCCGCTTTTGACATGACAACTGATCCTGTGCCCGCAGGAGTGAATACTATATTACTGTTAGTGACAGTTGACGTGATTTCATTGTCTTCTATTACTATGTTGCCATCTATTTTCAATTTATTAACTACAACTTGTCCTGTTCCAGAAGGTGTTATATTGATGTCTTCATTCGATCTTGTGCCTGTGATGTTGTTATCATTTATTGTTATCGCAGGTAGCACAATACTTCCTGTGCCAGCGGGAGTAATTACTATGTCATCATTGGTTCTTGTTGCACTTATGTTGTTGTCATTGATTGTAATGGCCGGAAACACAATTGATCCTGTTCCGGACGGAGTGAAATTGATATTATCGTTTGACCTTGTTGCAGTTATATTGTTATCATTGATTGTGATAGCAGGAAACACAATGGCTCCTGTTCCAGCCGGAGCGAATGTTATATCAGCATTAGAAGGTGCAATTATAGTGGATCCAACCACAGATAAATCTCCAAGTGCAGTAGCACTCAAGCCTGTGATTGCACTTCCATCACCTGTAAAACTGGTAGCAGTTAACGTGCCGTCCACCACTAATCCTTCATTAACATTTACTATGGTTGAGTCAGTTGAACTGATACTAGTGCCTTTGAAACTCAATGCACCTGCCACAATACTTCCCGTACCGGCGGCTTGTAAAATTAAATCATCATTTGATCTTGATGCAATAATTTCATTGCCACTTACAGAAATACCACTAGCCAATAGTGGTGATGCATAAAGTTCGTTGAAATTTTCGTTGGTTTTGATCATTGCTTCACGCAATGTATCACCTGTTCCGTCGTTTGCTGTTGTACCTACATTTAAAATTTGTTGTGCCATTTTATATATTTACGTTTCTTTTAACTATTTTTACTGTGTGATCTTGTGTTCCTGCAACCTCGCCTCTCAGTCTTACATTGTCTCCACTTACGTCTGCTGTAAATGTGACAAGATCTGTGGTCTGGGTGCCTACTTTTCCAAAAATACTTAAAAAAGCGTCAGATCCATTATGGGTGACATTAATATCACAAAATTCAAATTTGTCGTCATCTGTTCTATGGGTCTGGACCAAATACTTTACCGACCTCTGTTCTGTTTTATCAAATGTATCGAGAGTGGTCAATGAAGTGGAACTACCATCCTCTCTCAATAGATTTATTCTGTATGCATTTAAAGTGAAACTTGAACTGCCATCTGTTGGCAATGCCTTTAATCTAGCAGTGCTGTCAGAGTAGTCTGCACTGAAATCAATTAAATTTGCACTGGTGGTAGATACCTGTGGAGATGCATTCACGTATGAGTCACTGCCATCAGTGACCATTTGTAGTTCTGTAATTGAACTGTCATCGCTTCCATCTTTCTTAGCCACAACAATATAGTGTGCTCCGGTGAATGTTGATTCTGCCCAAGAGTCTACTATACTTTCGTTTGCGACAGGTGCCTTTAATTTAATTGCAAAGGCCTGTACAGTTGATGCACCAGAAGTAGAACTTGCTTTAACACTTACAGTTCCGCCTGAAATTGTTGCAGTGATTTCCAACATGTCATTTTCCTTGGTACTGACATTTGGACCTTGTGACACAAACACATTGGACCCATCTGTCACAACCATCGCCTCACAAATGAAATTTTCATCGGAACCTTTTTGACCAGTAATCACGTAATGGGCCGCATCAACATCATCGCTCGAAAAACTATCAAAGGTCGTTGCACTGCTAGAAACAATTACATTACCTATTATCTTTCTTGTGCTATCTGAGTTTGCTTCATTTGATTCTGAATCACCAAATGCTACTACTCTGTTGACTATTACTTTGGTGCTACCACCTGCAGTGGCAGAACCTCTTAATATAACAGAAGTACCACTAATGACCGCCGACAGACTGATAAGGCTGTTGTTGCCTGAAAAAGATTCGTTGTATGTAGTGATGTATGCGTTGGTTCCGTCATGAGTGACCAATGCTTCAATGTTTCCAACTTCGCCTGTGGATTGATTATTAACCGAG
>MDTE01183017.1_pt1 | contig 65690 bp, 55 predicted proteins | sample 811231 | NCBI WGS metagenome assembly MDTE01 (sample SAMN05326651, study PRJNA326480) | marine metagenome | isolation source: seawater | place: Indian Ocean: Red Sea | collected 2010
TAAAAGAAAAGTTATATAACTAATCTTATGAGTAATTTTTTCTCTATCAATAACGAATAGCATAATGAATAGTACAAGTGGCATCCATCGAATAATATAACGTATCGTCTTTGTAATCATCCTAGTTCAAATTTTTCTCTACAAATTCTAAAATTTTTCTTTGTTTGGTTCTGTAACCCAATCTAGTTTCGATATTCAAATATCTTATATTCAATCGTATTGCCTCCCACGACAATGATCCATCATCCTTATCTGGAAGTTCGTTTTGTAGAACAACATTATAGGGTCCAGAAGATAAAATTTCAAAATCATTCCTATCAGTGCATATTATGAAATCCCTAGGATTTTGACCTGATTTTATTGAAACTGCTTGACTTTTATCTTTCTCACGATAAACATTATAGCCACGAGAGTTATTATGTACAGAAATCAAAAGGCCTTTTTTTGTTGGTTTAATTGCCTCGATTAAATTCACCTTTTCATTGTGGATGTAGTCCAACGCTGCATTAAGTTTTTGGATTTCCCAATTTGGCTTGAATTTTCTTAGAGCATGGTATGCACCATTACGAGAAAATATTCTATTAGGATCTATAATTGTAGTTTCAAATGGGATTTCCCTTTCATCATTTTCAATAAAAAAAGCAGTTCCCTCAAAAAGGTCTAGATGATCTTCTAATGCCATTCTAGCTGTTTTTTCATCACCATGTATCCATATATAACGATTTGGTGAATCTCCATTTTTAACAATTCTAAATTTTATACCTAAAAAATCAAAAAATTTAGCCTCTGATGGTTTAAGATTTGCAACTGCACCAAACAACAGAGTGAGAAAAAATATAAGTTTAAATTTATTTAACAAAAATTGCCTTTTGCGTTTTTACATAGGGACCCTTTTTTATTTTTATAAAGTATACCCCACTAGGATTCCCCATTGCATTCCATTGAATTTTATTATGTCCTGAAAAAAATCGCATTTTCTTTGAAAAAAGAATTACTCCTTTTATATCATAAATCAGAAGTTCAATTTCAGCAGACGTATTTATGTCAAAATTTATTGTTGTTGTAGCATTAAATGGATTTGGATAGTTTTGATGGATTTTAAATCCATCATTTAAAATTTGTCTATCAATCTCAATAACATCAATTAAATGACAGTGTGCAATATCCCATCCATTGAAAGGATATACCGATTGAAGGTCAGGAGGACAAGTCTCAAAATAATTATGATGGGCATAAATAGGTGTCCAATTTGTAGTGTCACCTTCATTTTCCCTGTATAATGAGGTCCCAAGATCTGCAGTATTATCATAAAAAACATTTCCAAGTGTCATTGACCCGCCTACAATTGGCCAAGCATTAGCATCTACATATATTCCACCACCAAAATAGCATTCACAATCACATTCACCTGAAACAACGTTATTATGAATTGTATTACCAAAAACATAGGGATAAGAATTACCAAGGATGGCAATACCCGCACCAGAACCACCACAAGAACCAGACTGGTTATGATGAATTAAATTACGATCAATTGTAGGACTTGAATTTTCAATTAAAATTCCTCCTCCACTTATTTCAGCATACCCATTTTTTATTTCAAAACCCAATAAAATCGTTGATTGGTCTTGCCCACCATTTATGGTCACAACAGACCCTTGACCATTCCCATTTAAAATAGTTTCTTGAATTTCATTACCAAATCCTGTGTAAAGCAATGTTGCAAGAGTAATATTCTTGCTTCCAAAATTTATTTGTCCTTCATATTCGCCAGGATTAACTAAAACTATATCTCCATCAGAGGCAATATCAATAGCAGATTGTATGGAACTTTGTTCCTCTGGTACTCTTATGACATTTGGTCCATTATCCGATCTGTAATCAAGAATTAAATTGATGAGATAATTGTAATCATTAGGATTATCAGGATCTAATGTTGTTATGTTAAATTGATGGATAAATGCTCCATCTCTTCCTAAAAAATAGGTACTTCTTTGAACAGCACCATACTCCGACCATACCGGATAATCATCATCTTCACTATCTTGCACCCAAGGTAAAATTCGACCATTTATCATCCCTGGAAGATGCTCTGCATATGCATCTTTACCTACACCAATTATTTTAACGTCCTCTACACCCATTGAAAGAAGATCGTTATAAATCATATTCAAGAAACCAAACCTGCTTCTGCAAGCTCCTCAGTACTCGTGACCAAAAAATATAATCAGTATTTCATCAATGTAATCACTCGGTCCAATGAGTTGTCCATATGTCTCTGAACTGGGATTTACATCCTGGAGGTTAAAATCACCCTGCCCAAAGAGGAAAACAAAAGAGTATGCAAGAATAATTGATTTTTTAATCATCCCGCTCATTCATCCTATATAACAAGGCCAAGATTAGTGAACCAACAATGAATACGATGGCGATAATAAAAGTAATCAGTTTAATTGACATTAGATTTAATTAACATATAAAAAATTTACAAATTATTGTACACTTACTTCCAAATTAGAATTTTCTTATTTTGAATTTTTTCTTCTAATTTGATTTTTAGCCTAGACAATGCATCTTCTCTTTTATCTTTATCAATTGATATATAATTATTATCAACTTGATAGTCTGCATAAAATATTTCGGAACGAGGTTCACGCCTTTTTATTTTTTTAAAATAATCTTTATTCATTCTAAATACACCTATGGTGAAATCTTTTATTTTTTTTGAATCTATCTCCATAAATATTGAATCGAAAAATTCGCAATATATCTCATACCAATCGTCAATTAATAATATTGGATCAAAACATATTCTTACACACCACCCTTTATCAATTGCATTTTTTATTGCCTCCAATCTACTTTTTAATGGTGGAGCAGATGATTCATATTTATCGCAAATTATTTGAGGTGATAGCGTCCATGATAAAATAACATTATCATTTGGTTCAATATCATCTATTGATGAGAAGAGGCCACTCTTAGTTCGCACCTCAATTATCAGTTTTCCATTTTTTTTACAAGCAAAATGTATCCATCTACGAACTAGAGGTAGAATATTTTCAAGCGCCAAAAGATCTGTATTATAAGATACAGATAAAATCATAGGCTTAGAGGAATCTTCTAAATTTAGAATTTTCTTTTCTATCGCATCAAAAAAATCATTTTCATTCACAAAGATTACCATATTACCTGAATCATACATTCCCTGTAAATAACAATAATCACAATTGTACAAACAATTGATAACAGGAGTATTATAAAATGTATTGGGATTATCATAATCTTGAATCATTTCAGAAGCACTGTAGAGAAAAGGTTCTCTTTTCTTGGCAAGTATGATTTTCATTGATGACTTTTGCAATTGAAAATCTTGACCTAAACGATTAAAAATATCCTTATAATGATTAATCCAAACAATTTTTGCCTTCCAAAATCTTCTTAATGCAATTCTAGTTAAAGGCAAGTCCCTTACATCTTTTTCAATATAAATATGAGAAAAATTAGGAAGTAAGTATTTCATAAATATTCTTTAAAATGGTTTTTCCCTCTTTTTTACTTATTTTATGGGGTATCACAATATCAGGCAGCGGATGTTTGGGGTTCCTAATTCTATAATATATTACTTTTTTCTTTAATTCATTTTTCTGTGAATCTGTTAAAATCAAATTTGTTTTTTTTATCCAATTAAGATCTGAATCTGACAAAATACTTTGATTTATTTTTTCAATCATGATGCAACAATCCAAAATATAATCTACAACTTGAACCTTCTTTTTTATCATACGAAATATTTCTTTATAATTTAATTGGTCTGCTTTCAAATCCATATAATCTGAAACAATCTTTAGAATTATTATTTTATGCAATGAAACATATTTTGAACAAACTCTAAAAATCTCCGAGGATTCCATATCCACTAATGAATCAAACTTCATATTTCCATCTGTAACTACATTTGGTACAGTTGTAATTGAAGCTTCATTTAAATCATTTTTAATAATAATATCAGGATAAAATACTCTTCTAGTCTCTTGATCAATTATTTTATTTATAAGAAAAATATCACCAATTTTTGAATAAGATCTGTTACCGCCTGCGATTCCTATATTGATAAAACTCATGTCTTTTTTATTAAAAATATCGACGATGAAACTTATACGGTTATTTATATTTTTTTTCCCAACACCAGTAGCAATTAAACATATATCATCATTTCTAAAAAAGGGAAAAGGAAATGATCTATCCCTTTGTAACCCTAAATGTTGAATAAGAGGTTCAGATTCTGCCTTAAGTGCAGTTATTAGACACTGCATTTCTTGATACTAAAAAAAAGAAAAACGAATAATCTTTCTTTTTGGTTTATATTTTTTTTTCCAAGGCTTTTTACCTTCCCAAGATAATTTAAGTCCTCGTTTTTTACCCTCAGGCCCATACATGAATTCACTTTGCTTTTCTTTTTTTTGCATATCAAGGCTTATTGATTCGAGAATTAAGTTTTTTGTCGATCTATCCAAATGGTCAAAATCTTCATATACTATGTCACTACCAAATCTTGCCCCAATCAATTTAAGTAATCTCCCCAAAAGATAAAGACTAGCACCGCCACCAACTCCAATCAACAACTCTTCATCTGAAACGTATGATTGATCTAAATGACCAGCAATACCAAGCCCAGCTGTGGCAGCAAGCAATAAACTACCAACAAATGTACAAGGAGTACCAATGTAGGAGTATGATTTTTCCGAATAGCGTACTTCAACTAGATTTTTTATGGGTACTGTCATTAATACAATATCATCTTCCCAGAAAACCACCTTTCTATTTTTTAAGGTAAAATGGTTTGAAGAAGTAAAAATATCATCCGTTTTTGTAAATAATTGAATACGCTGAGCTTGTAGCATTGAAATAAGGATTTGCAGTATTATTAAATATCTCATATCAATTATAGTTCGAATTTATCAAATAGATTCTAATGCTTTTATTAAAGAATCAATGTCTTCATCTTTATTATATACCTGAATAGAGCACCTAATCAAGTCCAAGCCTTCCCAGTTGAATATGGGAATCTCTATTTTGTACTCGTTCCACAATATTTCTTTTAAATTACTTGGTATATCTTTAGGAAGTGGGTGAGAAACCATCTGCCCAATCCATTTCTCTCCTTTTGTTATCGGCATTGTGTTCAAAATTGACATAAGCCTTTTGTAAGTATCAAGACACATTTTTTTACATTTATCTTGGTAAGGTTTGATTTGATTATTGTAGAATTTAATAGAAGTTGGGATTGTTAGAAATGATGATAGGTCTCTGGTACCTTGCCATTGAAAATCTTGAAGAAATTCTGTAGGCCCAGGATCATCTCCATATTTTCCCCAACTGTAAATTATGGGTTTTAACCAATTTTGATGATCTTTCTTAACGTAAAGAAATGAACTGCCTTTTGGCGCACACAACCATTTATGTAATGCACCAGTATAAAAATCACAATCAAGCTCACTAATATTGAGACTTATGTGACCAGGTACATGAGCACCATCAACAATAGTCAAAATACCATTTTCTTTTGCTCTTTTAATTATCTTTTTAATTGGGAAAATAATAGCCGTTGGACTTGTAATATGTGAAATAAAAATTACTCTTGTTTTTTCATTGACCCCTTCCCAAAAATTTTCCAAAAATTGCTCTTCTGATTTAATTGGTAGTTCAATGGGTTGCTGTTTAATAAAAAAAGTGTTTTTTTTGTTCCATTTATTCCATGCTCTTACTAGTGCACCATATTCATGATTTGTCATGAGTACTTCATCATGATGATCAAGATCTAAGCTATACATTACATTAGATATAGCAGTTGTTGGGTTTTCAAAAAATAATAAGTCTTCATTATTACAACCAATAAAATCACTAAGTGCCACCCTTGAATCTCTCAATGAATTATAAAGATCTTTTGTTAAAAATTGTACGGGTTGTTTCTCTAGCTTTTTTTGCCATTCCTGATATTCCCTAAATATTGGTTTAGGACATGACCCAAAAGAACCATGATTTAGGAATGTTATATTTTCATCAAGTAGAAATTCTTTATTCATATCATCCATTATTTATCATTTATAATTTGCATTTTAATTTTACTGAATTAATCTAGGTCAAAATGGGAGTGGTCTCATTTTTCTGTATGCATATTGAAAAACCAGTATGTGAATTAAACCAGCAAATTGGAAACCTAATATATACCAAGGCCACGGTCCAACTACAATTGGATTATTGACAATCGGTCTATCACTGAGATACATATAATTTGAATTAATTAGATAATTTGTAGCCCCAATGAAAAGAATTAAAACTTGACAAGCTAATGCTATCCTAAACCAAGCATTTTTTCTAATTCGATATCCTAAAACAATTGCAATGAACAATGGTACCATTATTATACCAGCATGACTTATGTAATACTTGATTATTAATAGAGTCATTTCTCCATGATTTAATTGAGGAGTCAATAGGCCATGAATAGCCCCTGGTGTCCCAATTAATGCTAAAAATTCAAATCCATCTTGGTTTGGTTTCAACATCATCATTCCTGCAAGTAAACCAGAAAGGCCGCACAAATGAATTGGTAATGAAGTTTTTAAACTCCATATATCCAGCCTCATTAAATAAATCTGTTGAGTAATCTCAGCTGCTATTAATGTAAAGCCTATAAAAATCATTAATATTCGTCTTTTGTCTGGCGGTATTTTTGTCCCAAGAAAGATTATAATAATAGCTATCAGCAATGATAGAATATTTCCAGTCCACCAGTAGAACGATAAAGGATCAATAATAGATGGATATGTCATAGATTTTAAAATCTTCTTACTCTTCTATTTAATAATAATACATGATCAATAAGGTTTGATAGTAAAGCATCATTTATTGAACTGGAAAACAATTCTCCTGATAATTGCTGTAGATCGCTTTGATTCTTCTTGAAATATTCTAGCGCAGGTTTTTGAAGAGAAAGTTTTATACTCTCTCTGTCACCTTCATCCCAATCAACATCAAAATCATCAAAGAGATTTTGCACCAATGATATTTGATCTTTTTGACTCATACCTATCTTATTAAGATAGAAAAAGAATTTTCCCATGGAAATTTGCAAACCTGTCAAATAGCCTGATCTAGCAAGGCTCACTCTACATTTCTTTTCATAGTTTAATGATTTTTGAATTATACTTAAGATATTATGTACCTGAGACATTGCCTTATGTTTTGAATTAGAATCTATTGAGTGCCTTGGTGCTCCTATTTCAGGGTCATCCAAAAACATATTGATTCTTTCAGATTGATGCTTCAACATAGTGGAATAATACCTCCGCATTCTTTGCGTGGTATTTGTTCTCTCTTTTTTAGATAACATCATAAAATAAATTGTATCTTTTAATAATGAAGCTACTTTATTAATGATTACATCATCTTTTTTTCTTGATTCCAAAAATGAAATCTGATTATTGATAGAATATTTGAGGAGAGGACTCTTTTCATTTTTAAGACAAGAAATCAACTTTTCTAGATTCATTTCATAGAATTTCTCAATATCTTTTAATATAGAATCAGGATCATATTGTTCTCGGATTTGCTCTGTAGTCAATAATTTTTTCATTTTATTAAGTTTTTTTATGATTAATGTTTTTATGTTTTATAATATTTAAGATTTATTTTAATAGAATAACTTTTGTCGTTTTCAAATCCTCTCCATGAATTAATCTAACAAAATATACACCTGATGAAAAATGATCTGCATTCCAGCTTACTTTATAATTACCAGGGATTCTAGTACCGCTTGCCAATGATTCAACTAACCTCCCTCTAACATCATATATATCTAAGGAGGAACTTTTTACTTTATCTGTTATTGGTATATCGAAACGTAATGTTGTTGTTGGGTTGAATGGATTAGGATATGCAGGATGTAGTTCAAGTTTCATAGGAACAATCCTATTCTCAAAATTAAAAATTCTTCTTTGAACGATATCATTATTTCCATCAACAAACTCATAAAACAAGTCGAAATCTAAAGCATCTTCATAAAACATTAAATTGATGGTATCCCTAGACAGAATTCCTTTTCTTGTAAATTCAATGACCGAAAAACCTTTATGAGGAAAATGCTTAGTTAGAAACATTTTCCCAACTCCCGAAGGTGTTTTTATAAGATTAATAGCTTGAGTTTGGTCAAAGAATATTACCTTAACTTGTCCCGAGGTTATTGTATCACTAATGATGATATCAATTTGATTTCCAAATCTATTCATTTCAACGGGTCTTCCTACCATAGAAGTATCTTTTATAATCTCTCCATATTGTTGTTGATACCAAGACCACATTTGCATAAAAGCCATCCCGTCATCAAGGTCAAATACACTGTCAAGCTCAGATACCAAATGCGGGACAGAACTGTTTTCTTTAACAGGTCCAAGTTGATAATCTAAGTCACCCCAATTGTTGAATAAAGTATCTAGGTCATGATATGTAATTGCAGAATCTAGGTCATAATCTCCTAGCATTGGAGTTCTATATGTAAATGCAATGTCTACATTGTTATTTCCAGAATTATCTTCAAGGTAAGAAAAGTTTACAGTAATACTATCATGACTAGCGAATTCAGGTTTAAGAGTACATACAATTGAGGAGTCTAATATATCAAAGGGTGTAGAACTAAAATTTATTTCATCTAAGACAGATGATGTAACTGTGAATGCCATGTCTTTAATTTGTTCATTAAAATAAAATTTAATGGGATTATCTTGCATCAACAGCACCCAAGAATCTAACGATAAAGAAACATTCGTTATGCTTGGTGGAAGATTATCGTTTAAATTTAATAAACCCGTAAAACTACTGTCTGTAGAGTATTGGTTCGCTGCATCATCAAATAATGAAATGTTATCTATTGGATCTAGAATGATTGTTTCATTTCCATTTGGTGTATAGTTATAATCAAGATTTACTCTAATACTTGATTCACCTCCAATTAAAAAATTATTGTCAATCTTTGTTAAACTAGTAATCCAACAAGAATCAGCCTGACTTCCATTTGGATTAATGCTAACAATGATATCTGCTATCTCTATTATCCCAGTTGCATCATCGTCACCATAAATTTGATCATTGAAGTAAAGATCGATGAATGCATTATTCAAATCAAGTTCCAAGCTTTCAACAAATGGTATTATATAATCTTCTATGGTAAATAATGCTTCATAGTTGAACTGAATTGAATTGCCATTTGAATCAGCTATGTCAGCAGAAAATGAAAAGAAAATGTCTGCCTCACTTTCAAAATTATCCTGTGGAATTATGGATAAAACTGGTGGCTCTCCAAATAAACTAAGTGTAAATGTTATATCTTCACCATCCGCATCGGGTGAGCGAAGTATTATATATTCACCGAGTTCTGGTATTGTATATAGCTCCCCTGTTTCTGGATTGTACAGAGAATCAGTAAAAGTAAGTGATATTACATTATCCTGATCAACATTTACCGCACCATCTTCTGTATTTGATTCACCACTAGGTGGTAATTGATCGTTTAATATGATTTGCCCAGTAGTCTCTGATTGAGGAATTAGAACTCCAGATGATGTATATATCCTATCTTCTCCAGCAGGGTTAATAATAATGTTTTCCAAACCTGATGGTAAATTATTAAATGATAAATTAATTCTAATGGTATCCTCTCCACCTCCAAGACTGTTTCCTAAAATACTTGTCAGGCTTATGACATCAACGGCTGTGGCATTACCGCCATTTGTCTCAAGTAGGACTTGCAAATCTGTAGCACCAATTGATTCAGATTGAAAAGCATTACCATATATTCCATCAGAGAATATTATATCAACAAATGAATTATCATCGTCTAAAACATTTCCAATTATTTGAGCAGAACCATTAAGTAATAGTGTGTCTGTTTCATTATTGGGAAACATTCCATTTCCAGCAAGGTCATAAATGGATGACCCATTGACAGGGGAAAAAATCACATACTCGCTTCCTGATGGCGCTGAACCAAGCTGTAAAAATGCATGTATGGTTGTTTCACCGCCAGTTAATGGTGCACCTGTTGGATTGGTTAATTCAACAATGGAGAGAGAAATACAATTCCCACCATTGGGGTCAAATTCATATTCAAGATCTCCAGTCTCTAATCCACCTAATTCTGATGCTGTTGAATAAACACCTTCGCTAAATGTAATACTTACATATTGGTTTGTCGATGCCATATTACTTGATTGTATGAGCGGAGGCGATTCATCAGCAGTTCTAAATTGTATTGAGTCATCAACAAAAATATTCCCGTTAGTATCTTGTATATTTGAAATGATAAGATTTATGTATGCATAATCAGGTAAATCATTGTCTGGGTCAATTGTAAAATTGACGTTATTTTCAGATGTAATGGAATAATCTATCTCCTGTTCTGTATCTGTATTTAATAACAAAATGGAACTAGTAGCATTAGCATTGTTTATTTCTAATCCAGAATTATTTTGAACTGGTTCAGAGAATTCTAGCTCTATATTTGTAAATGTTGATATTTCTGTTGCTCCATCTACTGGATTCGTAGATACCAAAACGGGTATCAACTGATCAGAAAGATTCTGTGTTCTAGATGCACTTCTCAGTAATCCTATGCCAAAGGAGTTAAATATGGAGGCATTATCAAATGCTTGTATGGTAACCTGCTCAAGACCTGTTGATTCACCTTCAACATTAATATAAAAACGTACAGTATCCTCACCACCGACTAAAGGATTTCCTGACACTGAAGATATATAATCAATAGTTACGTCTGTTGCTGTGCCTGCACCTTGATTAAAAGTCAATTCAAAATCTGATACAACCATAGCCCCGTTTCCTGTAGCATCAGTATACATACCTTCACTAAAATATAATTCTAGGTAACTATCATCGGATGCAATTGTAGAACCTATGATTTCGGGTAATGTACCCATGGCTAGCTTATAATTTCCTAGGTTACCACCATAACCATCTACAACTATATAATAAGTACCTGGATCTAGCCGGAAACTATCAATTATACTAGCAAAATAAGGAGGTTCTACACTAGCCTCCGGGCAAAAATCTTGAGTTCCATCATCAAATTCAGTTAATGAAACAGTATTACCACAGGCATCCTTGATGGATAATATAGTATCAAAGTCTGTTATGGGATCACAAGTATCAACATAAATATTTTTCGTATCGAGCAATGTAATCTCGTATGCAAAGTCTACGCCATCATTCCATTCATTTTCAAATTCCCAGTCATCACCCATAGATTCATCTAGTTCTGACTCATGATAAAAGGGTAATGAGACTATAACCGAATCTACGCATGGTCTTGAATCTTGTGCTCTTAACTCCTGAATGAGCAATGAAATAATAATGAATAATATCAGTCTAATCATTTTTTATATTTACCCATCCATTTCCAAAATCATTTATCGTAACCTCTAAATTATTTTCATCTCGCAATGTGGTTAAACTCTTGTCCCACTCAAGTGAGCAGCCCCTTGCATTCTCGGCAATGAAATAAATAGTTGCAATAGACCAAGTCCCCCCCTCATTCTGATTTGATTCCATATCTGGAAGATAATATATGAAAACATCTACTGTTCCTTCTGAAGTATCTGCCACTGCGACTGGATCATTATCACCTTTGAAAAAAGGTCCCGGTACCATAGTGTCATATTCCAAAGTGACTGGATCGTAGTCAAATCTTAAATGTGCGCCTGCAGCTGGTTCTAGTTCTAATCCATAAATTTCTACTGAAATGGAATCAGAGAAAGTTGCCTCAACCACCGGTGGATGAAAAAAAACTGCGGGGGGATCAAGGTCCATATTTGCTGGGTCATATGGATTATCTAACTCATATTTTGCTTCTTCACATGAAAAAGATAATAAGAGAATAGTAATATGGAAATTCTTTGTTATCCTTATCATGTTATCAAAAATTAAAATTCAATTGAAATTGGTTAACATCAGGATTGTATTCTAAATCAAAAAAATACTCCCCATCAAAATAATCATCACTAGGTGCAACAAGATAAGCATGAATCATATTTACTATCCAAATGGAAGCCGCTATCCCTCTAATGTTTCTCATATATTGATTATATCTATTAGTCTCAGCAGCATATTGTATCACTTTTGGCCTTAGCTCTGAAAGCAAATGTGGGTCAGTACCATTACGGTATTCATCATAGTTCTCATCAAAACCACCCCAATTCTTGTTGTATTGATAATATGATATTAAGGCCAACAGGCCTAAGGTAGCCTCAGTTCCCATAAATCCATATCCAGGATATTTTCTCTGCACCCATAACTGTCCACTTCCTGGAACAACAGTAGACATCAATAAAGCTTTTACCTTAGTTGGTATTGGTGGGAGTTTAAACCAACTTCTTTTTCTCCCGAAATCACTAGTTATCATTACTGATGAAGTATCAGAACCAACTGTTAAGGTATCAGGAACTGGGAGACCACTTACATTATATGCCATTTTTTTCATTTGAAATAAAAGACTATCAGTTAAACCACTACTATTCATGGCAAATTCATCCACCAATATCTCCATGTCAATTGAAAATAGGCGACCACTTATCAGAAACTCATCTTTATCTTTTTTCTGAATGTTTCCAGCAATCACATAATTTACTTTTAATTTTTTTCCTAGATCAATCGCACATTCTTTGCTCCAGCAAGCCCAATAATTTTTTTTCCTAGGGTAATATATGTCTATCTCATAGGTAAGACCGCTATCTTGAACCTGAAACATATCAAGATCTCTTATGGTTTTACGTAGTTCCTCTGTTAGGTATTCTGTAAGTGGAGTAGATACATCCCACCCTTCGAACCTGAGAACAGCTAATTGATTACCCGTTTTCATGGAAACAGTCCTAGTAATCTCTGATGCGGAACAGAAAACTACAAGGAGATGTATTATGATTATGCCTCGGATCACGAACATCACTATTAATAAGGGTTATTTAACAACCTTACCTAAACTTACATCACACAGCGACCATTGTCAAAGAAAGACGTAATTTATGAAAATCTTTCAAAATTGCTTTAATGGATTATCTTTAAACCATTGGTCGATATATGCAGATATCATTGTGTTTATGACTTTTTCTACATCTCTGTGCATCTTTTTTGAAGATGTTTGTCCCATTATTTCTCTTGAAAACACCTTACTGGTCATTAATTTTTTTGTTATGAGAGTATCTGCCATTGATTGGTAATATTCTGATTCTGATACTCCGTAATTATATAGGCTCAGCATAACCAAATATGATGAGACTGCATCTATTCTTGAATCAATAATACTTATATCTACTACCATTCTTGGCATCTGAGTATCTACAAATTCAATTCCGTGTTCTAATAGTCTAAGCTCAATGAAACTGGACAATCTTTTTTCCCAGACATCATCATCAATACCCCTGACATTTAATCTAAAAGATAAATCTTCTATACCTTTTAAATTTCCATGATGCCAAGTACCCCGTGCCAGAACTTGATTGTTTATTAATACAGAAAGTATAAATAATAAAAATAACCTTAACAATTTAGTTTGATTTTTCATTATAAATCAGGACCATATTTCATTATTTACCTAGGACTGAAAAAAAACAAAATGAGCAGGCTTGAGTCTGGATTTCTATTTTAAACATTTTAATTTTCTTTTATTCCAACCCATACATATTGATCAATAACTTGAGTTGGATATACTTCAATGTTTGTTGGATCGGTATCTAAAACACCTTCTGCCTGCTTATTAGATTTAAGAAATATTTTGGTCATAAACTTTTCAGCACTACTTAGCGCTAACCAAGTTTTAACGTCACCAGTTTTATAACAAAAAGTAGTATTGTGCCAAGCACAATTTATTGTTCCTTCCCTTATGTCAACACCACCACCTTTCAATGAAAGGTTCATATGTGGACATTTTTCATTCATCACATAAAATTTATCATCAGCTTTTACTATTAATATTGTTTCTTTATTAAATTTGAATACCTGTTGCTCATTTGATTCAAAAGAATCTACACTCCCACATTTATTCCAATTATATCCATCTTCAAACTTTTGATTATCTTTTAACTGCTTTAACTCATTTCTTAGATGAATTTGCTCTACTTCATGAAGCGTTACCCGGCCATCAATTCCCTTGACCATGGTACGCATGAAGTCTTTTACAACCAACAAATCTTTAACTTCTTGATAAACTTCATCAGAAATTAAGACCCTCGATTTAAATTGTTTATTTGCGCTCTCAACTCTACTTGCAAAATTCATTGAATCGCCAATCGCAGTATATTTCTTTGACTGTCCAGCACCGATGTCCCCAACAACAGCTTCACCCCAATGGACACCTACTCCTATATCAAAATCTTTCCCGTACATTGTCTTTAAATAGGGTTTCATATCATCCATTTCATCTATCATTTCAAGCGCAGCTTTTACGGCATACTCTGCTGGATTTTTTTCATCATTCATACCAAAAATGGCAACCATTCCATCACCAATATAATTATCGACATGTCCATTGTTTTTTTCTACAACACCAACCATTCTTTTAAAATATCTATTAAGAATAAATACAACATCATAGGGAGTTAGTTTTTCAGAAAAAGGAGTAAAACCTCTTATGTCACTAAAAATAATTGCTATCTTTTTTGATTCTCCTTGCCTATCAAAAGACATATGCTGTATATCATCAGAATCAAGAACCAAACGCCTAGCTGTTATGTCACCATTGATTGAAGTTTGACAGGCTAACCTAAAACCTGTTGTGGTGTGAGCTCGGTCAATTAAAGCCTTCTCAATCTCTGTTTCATTTGAACAATTTTCTATACCCTCTAAAATTAAAAGCCGACACGTTGTGCATTTACCCTCACCACCACATGCAGCAACGTGGGGTATCTTATTCCGTTTAGCGACCTCCAATATTGTCAGATTATCTGGCGCTTCACATATTTTATTATCAGGTAGAAAAGTTATTTTTGACATTTTTTAGATCCTCTTCTTGAAATATCATAGTATCGTTCTTGAACGACTTGAATTCTAAAACATTACCACTGGGGTCATTGATAAAAAATGTACCTTGCTCTCCATTTTTATTTTTGAATCGAATTCTAGGTTGAATCAAGAATTCAACTTGTTTCTTTTTTAAGACATTAATTAGTTCTTCCCATTTACCCCAAGTTAAAATAACTCCAAAGTGTCTTGATGGTATGGAGTCTCCATCAACCTTATTGCTTTTAATCATTGCACAATCCTCAGGAGAGAGGTGTGCCACGATTTGATGCCCGTAAAGATTAAAATCCATCCATTTGTCTGAGTACCGGCCGATACCACATCCTAGTACTTCACAATAAAATTCTCTTGCCTTAAATAGGTCATTTACTGGGAATGCGAGGTGAAATCTAGGTAGAGTCATCATGAAATGTTTTTATCTTATTATTGCAAACTTACCAATTTTCCCGACACTCTCCATCCCATTTTCAATATGATAAATGTATAGGCCTGGTGAAGCCTCTTGATTGTTTACCGTCCTCATATCCCACCAGTGATTACCAGAGTATTCATCTTCATGGTCAAGTTCATAAACTAATTCTCCAGAAATAGTGAAAATTCTTATTTTACACTTAGATGGCAAATTAGTAAATCTTATTTGTCTTTGAAACTCGGTTTCTTTGAATTTTGATCTTGAAAAATAAGGATTTGGTACAACTTTTATATTGGATAGGTCATTCTGAGGTTGGATTCCAGGATAAACTTGGGAAAAATTACGATCTAAAATGGTCGTTTTTTTTGAATTTTCTATGGAGGCATATCCTTCGGGATTTGCCCATTTATTTGGATTTGAAAAGTTAGTGTCGATAACAGTAACAAACTGTCCATTTTCGAGGGGAACATACCTGGTAACATATGTTGGTTCTACGCCCATGTCATAGGCAACTATTGAATAAGTGTATTCTATACCATCAACTACATCATCATCAATAAATAGATATTTGTAGGTGATGCCATTAACTGTCTTCCACTGTGATTCATCAAGTGCAATCATTTCTAAACCAGTATCTTCTCCAAGACTAAACCAGGGGAAATAGGGATCAGGACCACTTATGCTGTGGTTTCTTCTTTGATTTCTATCACAGTCATAATCATTGGTATAAACACAGTGTAATGAATCCATTTCAGCAGATAGATCAAATTGCTTATATGGCCTCCAACCTACAAATAAACCATCGGTATCATAAATCCTCCCAGATGCAGGACCCCAAGTGGAGCCTCCATCCATACTTTTATATATCTTATAACCCTCAAAGTCAGAATATCCAGTTAAGACATCAGTAGAATTTTCTGCAGCATCATCCCAATATATCCTAACAGAACCAGTATCAGTTTCTGTATATACTGCTGGACGTGTCGGTGGAGTAAATCCTTGATACCTTGAATTGTACATTACCTGAGCAAACCTTGCATTATTGATTAAATCCTCTTCATTCTGACCAAATATAATGCAAAAGGAAAAAGGGACTTCCCTACCTACTGGTAAATCAAAAGGACCACAACTTAAAAAAATTGAGCAATCAAGGCCAGGGGGGTCACGCAAAAAAGCCGTTTCCTCTAAAAGACCTTCTAAAGAATCAAAATGTGGATTTAAATCTGATCCAAGATCTGTTCCAGGGTCTTGGGTGTGAAAATGCCATTGTTTTTCATTATCACTGAGATTTGTTGTATCCCCAGCCATGATCTTATACATTATTTCTTCCTTGTTTCTTGCTTGGGGGCAACCCTCTGCTCCTGTATAACAGCTACTACTATTACTCTCCATCTGAGGAACACCAGGCCTACTATACCAATCAAACCAATGCCAATCAGTCATTTTCAATGGCTCACCTGGGAAAATATCAATTGTTCCATCCTGGTCAAGGTCTACTGGGTCAGTTGCTTTTGGTGAATCCAATAGCTGAGTTGCAACTAGACCAAAAGCATTTCCTGGTGCTGATTCTCCGTTCATTGCATATCCAGTGGTTCCACTGAAGCCATCATAATCACCAACCATCGCCATCGATATGAGCATTCGTTCATTATTTAGCTCAAAAATTTCCCAGTAATATTTCATAAAGTCATCATCATTTGTATGATAGGAAGCACTGTAACCACTCTGGTCACCAACTAAAACATCAGCATCAAAATAAAATCCCAGAGATGTACCTTCATAATTAAATCCCTTTCCACCATTAAGCTTTGTACCATCAGGTAATATCATCCCTTCACCACATTTTTGATTTCCAAAATCGTCATAAATAGGTTCGCCATTTTCGTCTTCAGCACACCAGTCACCACTCTCGTTTCTTACTTTAACCGTTACAAACAAAATATCTTCTGCATAAGAGACACCATAAGAATGTGCTTCTGCCATTACTCTTAATCCCATTGGATAACCGGTTTGCTCATAATCATTATTCGTATTTACCATATTCCCTCTGTGTGCCCAGCGATCATCGAACTCCATATATACTTCCATATCTGAAATGAAACGTCCTGGAACCTCTTCCCAACAGTCTGGATCTTTTCTGGATTGGGAGCATCCGGGTAGGTTTATGTTATAATCTTGCGACCACCAACCCGGCCAAAAAGATTCAGTTAATCCAGTTGATTCATCATATCTTTCTGGCCAAGTGTCTGAGAATGCACTGTGTGCTAATAATGGATAGGTATCACCAGGATCTGTAACGTAAGTATCTCCGAAAATCTCACCGTTTTTGACTTTTGTATTATGCGTATTGACCCTTGCCATTGTAGAAGCATGCCATTCTCCATTTGGAGAATTTTCAATTCTTGATAGCCAAGACTCTGCTACATTATATCCATAATACATATAAACATCATCAGCAGTCCATTCTTCAAGGTCTTTTCCATAGTCGTAGAAATCAAATTGATTTTCTCTACTTATTAGCTTTGGTCTAAGTGCCCAAGGGTAAATAAATCCAATTCTAGCATTTGATTGATTAGGGTCTAGTTCTCCAGCTGCGGTTAAGGTTATTGTTTTTTTATCATGATCAATCGCCCACTGGTTAGAAGCATCAAAGAAATCGATTGAAGATTTTTTTGCAATACTATCTGGGCGCCAAATACCATTATCGTTAATTGCATCGAAAATTATTCCCACAAAAATAGTATCTTGATATTGAAACCAACGATCATATGCATCTTCTGATTCCCAAACCCCATATATTGTAATTCCATCCCCATCAATTACGTATTCTACGTTACCCCAATCAAAATTACTCGAGTATTCATGCCCAGGAACACCTGCTAAAAATGCTACTGATGGTAAATATGAATATCCATTCCATATTCCCATTGGATGTTCATCCCAATTAATTATGTTCCCATAATTCGATATTGCTGTCTGAGCTTTTCCTTGCAATAGATACCCTATGGCTCTATCACTCATTGGATTAGTTGGAAATGGGTTGTCACCAATTTTACCAACTTCATTATATTTGAAATTATCCTGGAAGGCCGATTGTTTATTTTTCCGTTCCTCGCAATATACAAGTACAACAAAAAAAAGGAATAAAAAAATATTTCTCATTGAAAATAATTATACCAGGACACTTCGTAATGTATCGGGACTGATATTTCCACCACATATCAAAACACCAACTTTTTTACCCATTAATTCCTCTTTTTTTCTAATTAATGCGGCAACTGCAGTCCCTGCTGCGCCTTCCAAAAGTTGATTCTCATTTTTCATGTAAGTATTCATAGCATCCCTTATTTCCTTTTCTTTCAATAGTATTGTTTCATCAATAACGCTACGGCAAATAGGAAAAGTGATGGAATCTTGTTCAACCCCTCCAGCTGTACCATCACTTAAAGTAGGCTTAGAATCAAGTGATAGGAGTCGTCCTTTTCGCATTGAATGTATCATTACGGCAGAATTTTCTGGTGAGCACCCTATGATGATAAGTTCAGGCCAGATAGATTTTAAGTATGATCCAATACCTCCAATTAACCCTCCACCTCCAACAGATACAATTAATACATCTAGCCTATCACATTGAGATTCAATCTCAACACCTATGGTTCCCTGTCCTGCAATGACATCTAGATCATTATATGGAGATACATATGGTTTCCCATTTTCACTTGAGACTTGCCGAGCCTTTAACTCAGACTCTATGCAATCACTACCATAAACCTTTATTCTAGAACCATAGTTACGCATATTATCTATTTTTGCTTTCGATGAATTATCAGGAACATAGATAGTACAATCAATATTTAACCTACCTGTAGCAAATGCTACAGCAGCACCATGGTTTCCTGTAGAGGCTGCAATTACTCCTTTTGACCTTTTTGAATCTTTAAGCGTTAGAATTTTATTCATTGCACCTCTTACCTTAAATGATCCTGTAAGTTGGATATTTTCTAGTTTAAACCAAACACTACCATTTATCATTGTTGAAAAAGGTCTTGAATGGTGAAAATAGGTTCTTCGAATATGGGGTTCTATTCTTTTTGCTGCATCTAATATCTGGTTTGTCAAATCCATTTTATAAAAAGTTACTATTAGAATATTGATATGTTTTCATTTTTTCAATAAATGAAACAGAGGCTAAAAAAAGTAATTTCACATTCCAAAAAAATTGAAAAATATTAGAATGAAACAAATAGGCTCTACCATTCATGTTCAATTGATTAGCAACATTTTTTTCATAGATTTGCTTTTCCCTACCTGTAAATAATAAATATATACTCCAGATGAAACAGTTTGGCCAAATTCATCTTTTCCATTCCACTGAACCGAATTTTGACCAGCGATTTGATGAGAATCCAATAATAATCTGATGCTCTTTCCTTGAATGTCATAAATATTAATTTTTACCTCCGAATCTTCAAAAAGATCAAATCTGATCCAAGTCTTAGGATTAAAAGGATTAGGATAATTTTGATATAACTTAAAGACATTTGGATTAATCTCAACATCTATTGCGACACTTTCTTGTGTTAAATTTAAAACTATCTGCTCAAGGTCATCAGGCAAACCAATTGATACGTTTTGATGGAGAATCAGGTTCCCAGAAAAATCAAGAACAAATAAATCTCTTTGCGAGGCATCCCAATTGGTCCAAACCGTAAATGGTGATTCATCTGCACAAACTGGAGAATTGTTTTCATCGGTCCAATTCTGTGAATGCGTCAAGTGTGTATCTTTGCCGATGCCGATTAATTCTACCGGTATATCTTGAGATTTTAAATTTTCATATAATTCATTTAATTGTTCGAACCGAGCAGTGCAAGTGCCTCATGTAAAATGTCCAAAATAGTGAAGAGTCACTTTCTGTTCAAAAAGTGAGGTGCCAACATTACTATCATAATATTCAGAGGAAGGGTTTATATCTAATAATGAATAATCATATTGCCCAATTAATAAGGATTGTATAATAAAGATAAATATAAAAAATCTCATAACATAAATTAATCCAATTCCATTGATACAAAAAAAACAAGTTCATAAAAAGTAGTCAAGGGGAGTACTTATGAATATTGAGGAAAATAAAACAACTGAATTATTTCAGAAGTATCATTCTCCTAGATTCAATAAATTGATTTGATTGGATGGTATAGTAGTAGATACCGGCAGAAACTAGTTGTCCATAACTATTAGTTCCATCCCATAACTTCGAATTTTGTCCTATATTTTGATAGTCATTCATTAATTCGTTTACAACATTACCTAATATGTCATAAATGGTCAATTTTACCAATCCATCATTAGGTAGATGATAGCGTATAGTGGTCGATGAATTAAAAGGATTGGGGTAATTTTGATGAAAAATGTACCCCTTTGGAGTCACTGTCCTTACCTGATTTTCCATAAAATCTGTGACAATGGGAATCTCAAAAACGATAGTGTCTCCATCAATGCAATATTCAGGTTGATTTTCACAGTTTAATGCTGCAGGGTATGTGCTGAAAGTAATAATTGTATCATTTACAATTGAAGAATCTGCCGTGACATTAAAGTATACATCATTACAGGTATCTGCATCCATACCATAAAACCAATAGAAATCATTACCTATCGAGGTCAAAATTGAATCAGATTCCAGTACTACGCCTGGATAGTACATATGACCTATTTCTGAATCATTACAAAGCTCCATTTCAATAGATACAGATTCCCCAGGTGCCCAATGCTCTTGGCCTCCTAATATCTCAATTTCCAGATGGCCAATCGAAAAATTCCATTCGAATGTTTGATTGCAATAGGTAGTATCTTGACCCTCTGTTTGATATTCATTTAAACAGCCAGGATATGGCGGGCATAATCGATTGCTAGTAATGTCAAATGATAGGGCATCATCAAAATTCAAGTTTAAATCACAAATCGATTCAGGTACAAAACCTGAAAAATAATTTCCCTCAAATCTGAACTGATCTATTTCCGTCCATTCATGAATTCTTGCTGGAATCGCGCCAGATAATTGACAATTAACATATGCGCCACAAAGAATCGATTTCAGTCTTCCATTTTCCCATTCTTGAATACCTAATTCTAATGGTTCAACAATGCCATCCCCATCTGCAAAACCATATTCCTCTCCATCGATAATATTCCAATACCAAGATTCGGTATCATCCATAAATGGGTTAGGCGATCCACAATAGTAATCTCCTTCTTCACAATCCAGATCAATACCACTTTCATAGCTACTATCAATCATTTCTTGAATCAGTTCCAAATCATCCTCATAAAAACATAATCCATCAATCTCTACAAACCCACTATCACAATTTGATATGGAAATTATTTCGGGAGGTCCAAGACTACCATCTTCTCTAAATGAATGGGCATATATCGAACCATTTTCTGACCAGGTAATAATTAGATTAGTCAACCCCTTTTGGACATCCACATCTGATTTTTGAGTTTCTGAATTTGTAATGGCAATAGTTTCATTTTCCCAAACCAAATTTCCCATTGAGTCTAATCTTTTCGCATAAATAGCACCACTCATATTTGAGCTTTGCTCTAAGTAAGTGAGAATTATCTCATCATTGAATTCAGATATTGAAATATCAAGGTAATCATATGTAGTGTTTAAATTAACAACTGGAAGCCCATGATCTCCCCAAAGCCTTTCCCCGCTAGGACCAACTCTCTGAGCAAAAATTCCTCGTTGAGATTGGCTCCCATTTGCTTCTCTCCATACTCCCATAAGCTCATTTGAACTACCGCAGACCATTAATAAAGGAGACATTCTAAAATGGTCTTCATTCATGGAGAATTCAATTGCTCCGCCCCAATAGGATGTACCATCATAATCTAATTTATCGACCATGGCATTTTGTACACTACCCGAAAATTGTGTCCATGACGAATAGCTGCCACCGATACCACTAGCAACTAATTGTTGTGACCAGTCTCCCATTGGAAATGAAGTTGGCCCCACCACTAGAACAGGATCTTCCCATATGGATATACCATTTAGATCATATTTTTGTATAAATATTTCACTATAAATTGGCCATCCTGGAGATTGCCTAATCCACTGGAAAATGATATCGCCGTTTAAATCAATAATAGACTGAGGAGAAACAAGGTAATTGTCATCATCTTCCTTTAAAATTCCTTCATACCATAATAATTCTCCATCTGCTGAGATACGTTGGAACAATATTTCATCATCATTATGGCTACAAGTAACAACCAAACTATTATCCTCAACAATTGTTATCCTTGGGGACATATTATTTATACTTGAGTTTGTTACAGCTATCCCTTCATCACCCCATAGCATATTACCATCAGGAGAGATTTTCCAAACATATACTTCCCATGTTCCAGTCCTTTGATCTACTGTCGAAATAATTGCATTGCCATCTAAATCGACTAGAATGTTCAAATGGTAAACAGCTATCCATGATGCATTGTCATGATCACTAACTAATAAACCCTGGTCACCAAACTGTTTTATTCCTAATGAATCCATTCGCTGGACATATACGTGATAATCACCGTCAGTAATCCAAGTAATATATGTGCTACCATCGCTGAAAGTAGCTGCTTGTGGCTTGATACCTTCACCAATCAATAATGGTGATGAATAATTTTCAGACCATTGTGCCTTTCCTGTGGCAAAAAGGAATAATGCTAAGACCATTTTTTTGAAAACATGTAACATAAACTATACTGAATGTAAAGATTCTAATAGTTAATCATTTTAACTATTTCATTAATATCATCTTATTTGATTTACTAAATCCTTTTGCCTTTATTGAATAAATATACATTCCAGATGATACTATGTCTCCAAAATCATTTTTCCCATTCCATGACGCACTCCAATAGCCCGGATGTTTAATTTCATCCATAATACTAGTTACAAATCTCCCTTTTACATCATAAATATTAATCTCAACCCTCGATCTTATAGGTAATGCATAATTTATTATTGTATTAGCGTTAAATGGATTTGGATAATTTTGGTTTAATTCAAAAGATCTAGGTAGCTCATCAATAATACTTTCTCCTAGCACCCCATAATGAATTAAAATTGAATATCTTTGTTCACCAACCAGAGGATAGGAACCGATTGGACCATCTGCTATAGAGGAAAAACCACCTTTCGATTCAGTTAGCAGGTCTAAATAGTTTAAATTTTGCATATCATATTCCATCCCTGTAGTGTTATCTAATATGTCATATGTAATGTGACTCGGGAGATTGGAATTATCAAACGTCAAGGAAACTCTATCATTTATTGTAACAAAATTACCTAGTGTATCAATTTCAAGAGACATCACGTCAAAAGGGATAATGAAAGTTCCTTCTTGCTCATAAGGAAGATGATTTATCTTTAATGGTTCGTTGTTTGAAACACTCATGGCTGTAATTCTTGGAGAGGCTTGAAGAGGTAGCAATTTTGATGCATCTGCAATATCTCTGTCTACATTGCCATCAACTCCAAATGTCAAGAAGATTTGATCAAACTTATCCCCTGATAAAAATGATAGTATCAAACCACCCTTATTTTCTCGCTCTACCGTTCGTCCAAGAAATGAACCAGAGCTTGTAGCAATATCATTTGTTTGAATTGTAAAACTTCCAGTTCCTCCAACCGCTTGAACCCAAAAACCTTGAAAAGGTGCGATGAGACCATTTGCCAGATCACCAGACGAACCATTATATGTTTTCCAGGATGAACTTGCATCATCCCAAACAGATATGCTTGATGAAAGGTTTGATCTAGTTATGTCATCCCAATCTATGGTGTTTGCGTATGGGTTTCCTGCTAAATAGTAGCTATTTTGTGGAATGTTAGTTATGGAAACATTACCATTATTATTTGAACCAGTTACATAAAGATCTACAGGCAAATCGCCATCTCCATCAAAATCAATATCCTCAAAAACATAAACCAAAAAACCTTGACCTGCCGTCAACGATTGAGTTGAAAGATTTGAAACAGAATTCCAACTCTGAGAAGATACATCTAAAATCCAAACATTTGGGGTTCCTACTGATACATCTCCCCCTGTCATTCCTTGGGTCCATAATTCTTCCAATAAATCACTTAGTATGGTACCAGAAACAGGACTACTCATCATCCTAAAACCAGAATTCCCACTTATGGTAGCACTACGTATTGGTACCCAATCATTTCCAAATGTGGTATTTAAATCCCAATCATGACCGGCTGACCAAGCCACATTCCCATCTTCGTATGCACCTATGTCTGGTGCACTGCCATTATTAGTATATTGATCAGTAATTCCTGAAACAACAACACCAGCATCAATCAAGGGAGAACCTGATCCTGGAGTAAAGTTATTGTTTGATGTATCTGACAAAATACTATTTAATGTTACACTTTCATCATATCCATTCCAGTTGTTCGAGTATGTTCCAAAATCTATTGCGACATCATTTGTTCTGTGATTTGCAATCTTATCCGCAGCATTATTACGAACAATTGTTGTAGAATGATCACCGCTATTTATTTGTAAAATTATTATATCATTTTTACTACCTGAATTCAAAACGGTATTATTATAGACCTTGTGATTATTCCCCTTCACCATAATTCCACCACTCTCACAATTCCATGCTAGGTTATGATGCATAATGCCATTTGTGCCATCAGCAGTCCCACTGTGATCAAATCTTGCACCATACTTTTCAGTATCATGAAGCCAATTATATCTGCATATGGCACCGTCCTGTTGCCCTTCCATAAATTGTATCATTGACCCATCACTCTGTAGATGCCCCGTATCGTAAAGGTTGTTATATTCAACCAGCCCAGCATCTCCGACCATGACTGTTGCCGATCCTCCAGTTTTATGGACAGTATTTTTACGGAATACATTAGATGTTCCATTCATCCTTATTGTTAACATTATACTACTATTATCTGCAACGGAATAGTCTATTTTATTAAAATAACAATTGTCAACCGTATCAGTCCCGCCCCACATCTCTAGTGCAGTTCCATCTGTGTTTCGGAAAGCACAATTTCGCACTGAACTTCCCGCACTTCCCGAGGCGAACTTTGTCATTTCTGGCTCTGTATCTACAGTTCTAAGCATCCTTTTAGAACAACTTGGATACATAAAATTACATCCATATACCACGCAGTTATCTCCATTAGAGAAGTAAACTGTCGTGCCAAAAAATTCTAGATTCTTTATCTGAACATACTTTGATCCAGTTATGGTAAATGCATAAGACTGAACCTTGCCACGAAATTCAAGTTTGTTAGGATTGACACCATTTTCTGCGTAATAGTATAAAGAGTCTGCATTATTATAAGTATCGTACCACCACTCACCAGCTTGATCTAAGAATTCGCGACGTCCTTCAAGATAATAATAGTGGTGTTTTGTTTTCCAATTAGGTACCGTAGCATATGTAAATGTGTTACCTGAGTGACTCGAAACTAACCTTGACCATGTCCTAAATGAGCCGAGATTAAGTATCGCAATTGCCTGCTTATTGGCCTCATCAAGGTCAAATCCAGTTGCATTAAGGTCAATCGCAGTTCCTGCAGAGTTTGTATACGGATCATCAATGATAGTGCCATTTGAATATGCATTTTCATCATCATCTATGGTACCCTTTGCCCAGTAATTATCATTATCCCAGATTGTATTATCATTAAATTTTGCATTGGGCCAGCGAGCCATTACTTGTTCCTCCCAATCAATAAATAGTTGCCAAATATCTGCAGATAGTTTGGTTCTCCAAATATTGGATGTCCCAACCTGAACCCAAGAAGATGTTATTGGTATCGTACCATCCATTACAACCCTCTCATTATTGTAATTGGTAAAAACAATGGCTGAACCCGATGATCCATCTAGATCATCTATGGTTATGGCCTCGTGATATCTGCCTTGTCTTATATGGCATTTATCCCCTGATGACATCACACTAGCTGCTTTTGCAATGGTTTTAAAAGGTGTGTTCAAGGAGGTACCATTATTACTATCATTCCCATATGAAGTAGCTACATAATAATTAGTAGCTAATAAATAACCTGATAAATAAGTAATAAGTAAAATATAAAAGTGTCTCAACTTCAGCTTTTGATGCATTATCAATTTTTTCACATTAATGTAATAGTCTAATTTTACCAACTATACTAAAAACAAAAAACCCTGGTTATTAATCAGTAAAGAAAAATAAAATTTATTTACTGGGTTTTATTAATTTTTTCAAATCATTTCTTTGGATTATTTATATTGAAAATCAAAAATTTCCTTAAAATATTCTTTTTCATTAACCTGCTTCTATTGGTTGTGAGACTTTTATTCATATCAAGTACCATGCTTGTTGATGATGAAGCATATTATGCAATGTATGCTCGCCATTTATCTTGGGGCTACATAGATCATGGCCCTGTCGTAGGTTTTTTAATTTGGGTATCTACAATAATGGGTGAAAATGATTTCACAGTACGCATTAGCGCTTTATTTCTAATGACGTTATTGAGTGTGATCATTTATGTCCTTGGTAAAAATAATTTTAGCCATCAATCTGCCATCATTCTTTCCCTATGTCTAAGCGCAAACTTATTATTCCATGTCAATTCAATTATAATAACTCCAGATGCGCCAATGGCATTCTTTAGCATACTTGCAATATTTTTTTATTACCTTGCCTACTTCAAGAACCAAAATTTTCTTTACTTGGGTGGGATAATGCTAGGCATGGCATTATTATCAAAGATCTCTGCATTATTTCCTGCAATTGGAATTGCCTTGTCTCCTTTATTAATAAAAGAGAAAAGGCATATTTTAAAGAACATGCATTTTTACGCATCATTCCTTATTGCCTTTATGATCTTTGCTCCATTCATATTGTGGAACTTAGAAAATGACATGGCTTTTTTCCGTTATCAGGGAAATCATATATCTAGAGGAGGAAGCATTAATGATTTTTTTGAACATTGGTTAGGATTAGGTCTACTTGCTGGCCCTCTATTCTTTTATTTTTCAGTCATCAGACCTATCCTAAATATTAGAGAATGGAATACTATTTCTAGTGATATGAAATATTTTACAATGGTAACTATAATCCCATTAACATACTTCTTAATTCATTCATTCTTTACTCGTTTAGAATTAAACTGGGCAGCGCCTGTATTTTATGGTGGCTTATTTCTTTTGGGTTTAAGAAATTATGAAACTAAAAAAGAGAGACGGTGGTTAAAACTACAGATCGGATATTCATTATTATTAATTATTTTAATAATGGTACAAAGTTTTCATCCTATAATCCCTGCCAAAGGGAAATCAGACCCGACAAACAGACATTACATGTATCAAAGTCTAATAGAAAATACAAGATTATTATTAAAAGAAAATCCAGAACTAAATAATTACAGAATTGTAAGCAATAAATTTCAGATTCCTTCAATTATTAATTTCTATTTGAACCCAAAACTTGAATCAATTTGTCTATCCATAGGATACCATGAGACCTTATTTTCATTCATTTATGATGATAGTGAATTTATTGGGGATGATTTCATTTACATACATCACAAGACCCAATTTCCTGATAAATTAAAGCCTTTCTTTGAGTCTTTTGAATTGCTAACAATTGCTACTCAGTTTAGAAACAAGGCAAAAGTTTCAAATCACACTATATGGCTAGTGAAGAACTACACTGGAAAAGTATGAGGTATTCATTTTAAAGGTCACTTGTTTGGTTAATTAGATTTTATGTATCAACATGGATTCCAGTCTGTATTTTCCAGAGCTTTGAGTAATAACTATTCTTATTTTGGAGTAATGCATCATGATTACCTTGCTCAATGATTTTGCCGTGTTTTAAAACTAGTATGTTATTGCAATTTCTGATTGTTGAAAGTCTGTGAGCTATAATAATGGATGTTCTACCCTTGCTTATGGTAAATAATGCTCGTTGAATTAGTTGTTCCGTACGATTATCAACAGATGAAGTTGCTTCATCAAAAATAATTACTTCAGGATTCCTCATTAAGGTTCTTGCAATGGAAATTCTTTGACGTTGACCACCAGAAAGCATTTGTCCCCGCTCACCAACAAGAGTATCTATACCATTTGGTAGATCATTTATGAATTCATCTAACTGACTTTGGCTTACAACTCTGTCAACCTCTTTGGGAAGTGGTTTTTCAACCCCATAGCAAATATTATCCCTGATGCTTGAATTAAATAAGAACGGTTCTTGGCTTACTATGCCTATTTTATTTCTCAAATAATTAATATCTAATTCACAAATATCATAGTCACCTAAAATTATCGACCCCTTAGTTGGTTCATATAGCCTCAATAATAATTTGGCAATGGTGGTTTTCCCTGATCCAGTATCCCCAATTACCCCAATCGATGAGCCAAATGGAATATTTATGTTTAGTCCATTAAATAATGTGGTCTTTTTTGAATAACTGAATACAATATTTTCAAATTTTATGTTACAAACCATTGAGTTGGGGATGATTGCATTTGGAATGTTAAAGATCCTTTTCTGAACGCGCATCATATCAAAAATTCTTTTACATGATGCCATTGATCTTTCATAATCATCAATCAAAGTCGATAAACTAGTAAATGGCCATAAGAATCTTTGAGTAAGAAAAACTAATACACTGTAGGACCCAACTTCGATTGTGCCATTAAGTGCTAGATAACTACCAATTAACATTGTTCCTAAAAACCCTGCCAAAACTCCCATCCTTATGAGTGGATTAAATGCACTACTAATCGCTATGGCCCTTATGTTCTCTTCCTGATAATCTTTACTATTTCTTATCAAAGTTTGCTTTTCAACATCAAAGGTCATGAAGCTCTTAATTACATTTATTGCCATGAGATTATTGACTATGGATGAACTAAGCACACCAACTTTATCTCTAATACTTTTATATCGTGGCGAAAGCCGTTTTTGAAAAAACAAGCTAATGATGAAAATAAGAGGAACAGGTATAATAGCCATCGAAGCAATCAATGGTGATATGTAGAAAAATATAATACCAATAATAATTGTAGAGACAGTTACCTGTATGATTTGATTAACACCATTATTGATGAATCTTTCTAATTGATTTATATCATCATTTAAAATCGCAGTAATATTCCCCGTAGACTGTCTTTCATGCCAATCTAGATCCAGCCTTTGAGCATGATCATATGCAGCAATTCTCAGATGGTGCTCAACATTTTGTGCTAAACCTCTCCATTCAATCATATACAAATATTCAAATAATGACTCTAGTGCCCATATCACGAATGTGATTGCTCCAATGAATATGACCTGAGAATTGATTGATTCAAATCCAAGTGAAGCAACAAAACTATTTTCTTTTTTTACAACAAGGTCGACCGCAACACCAATTAAGACTTCAGGAGCTATGTCAAAAATTTTATTTAACAATGAATAAATTGATGCCATGATGGTTTTTGGCCTCCAAGGCTTCAAATATTCAAGCAACTCAAAAAAGGAGCTTGGGATGGGTTCAGCATTATTATGTTGATTTTTCATATAAATCTAGAATGTTCATGAAGGATACAAGCTTATGTTTTTTCTAATTTAATCGTATAAAAGATTAATCTTAATCCACCAATGTGTGTAGTGAAACTCATATTTTTGTAATTAATTATAGAATGAAAATAAGTCTCAATCTACAGAAAAGAATAATGAAAAAGTGACATACGATTTTAGTAATCTAAACTAATTAATTATTTTTATCCCACTATCGATATCAAGTGCTATGTATTTTAAATCATAATTAGTACATTAGGATATTATCTATCTATTGGGAATAGAGGTGTTTAAATGAAAATTTTCATAAAGTTAATGATTATAATGTTTCTGGCTAGCTGTGAAAATGAAGCAGAAAAAAGTCAAGATGAAAAGACAGCTGAAAGTATCTGGCAAGAAATTGACGGATACGAAAGTTGGCCCCAAGTCTCTGAATGGTCAGGGGTTATGGCGTCCATTGATGGGACCCACGGAAGTTTTGTTCAAATATGGATCAATGATGTTGCGATGCCTTCATTTCAAGATAGCATAAGCTCGGAGCTACCGTTTGCCTCTTTACTTGTTAAGGAAGGGTATTCAGATAATAATGTTAGCTCCATTAACAACATTACAGTCATGAAAAAGATTGAAGGATATGATCCAGATCACGGTGATTGGTTCTGGGCATCTTTTAGCAAAAATGGTGAAGTAAATAATGCAGGATCAATCTCTTCTTGTTACAACTGTCATGCATCTGGGACAGATTTCATAAGATTCTCTACGCATTAATCTGTCAAGGTTCTGGAAACATTGTCATAAATTTTCTCATATAAATTTTGGTAATAATTTCTATAATCAAGAAATGAATAAATATTGGGTATCTTTTTAACCAAATTACTTTTTTGTTTAGATAACAATCCTTGAACTTCATCACTCCCAAAACCTGTTTTGCTTGCTTGACCACCCCACATAGGATTGAATTCTAAAAAAATTGGTTTCCCATCTCTAATGAAAAATTCAATTGCTCCAATATTGCAACCTAATGAACTAGCGCCCAACAAAATCTGTTCTTTAAACCTTTCAATGATGTTTGGAATTTCCTGATTAAGGGTAATAAATCTTTCCAAATCATCCATACACATATCCTTATTGTGAAAAACATCTAATTTGCTAGTAACAACATAATAGCTAATTATTTTACCAAATAGAATGTGTGCTCTGTAAAGGTCAATAAATCCACTTTTATTTTCTGGTTTGATGAATTCTACAGATAAAATATTCGTACCCATTCTATTCGATTTAAACGAAAGACAACGATTCTTAAGAAAAAAAAGTTTATCAAGAATATCTTTTTGTGTACAATTGCTATCCAATACGAAGATTCCTTTTGCTGCAGTCTCATTATTTGTTCTAAGAAATATTTTATCGTGAATTGATATGAACTCTTGGATTAAGGTAACTATGTGAGATTGGTCTTTTTCAAGCTTCCTTGGTGAAATTGAAATGTAATTTGGACATTCCAAACCCGCTTTTTTCCAAAGCTGAAATGTAATATTCTTTGAATCGTAATTATAAAAAGAGTCAATATCATTGATGATAATTTTTTCTTCTCTTTCTTTTTTTAATCTTTTCTTAATTTTATTCACCTCAACATCAGTTGTAAACTCTGGACGTATACGTACCCAAATCACATTTGCCCTGCTAATGAATCTTGTTTGTTCTATTTTTCTGCTTGCATCAATTAGACCTTGCGGTTCATCTTTTCTTCTATTCTCTAGATGGCTTAGCCTCCATTTTCTGTGACCAATGCCTTGCTTTCTTCCAATAAAATAAATTTTTATTTTAGAGCTCATTAACGAAATTTAATTCTTTGATGATATGATCAGCACACAAGTTAGACGATGTTTTTTTTTCGCGATGTATAAAATCTTGTAGGTATTTCTTTTGTTTTTCTTGGAATCTATTCTTTTTGAGACTGTTTTTTACAGCTAATGTGAAAGTACGATCATCATCTACGACCTCTCCATAATTCCACATATGATAACTCTCTTGTTCTTCCCAATTAATTTCATGAGCGTTAATAAAAATACATGGCCTTCGTTTTAAATTTAAAAATTCTGTTACCATACTACTCACATCTCCAATATAAACATCAGAGAGGATATTATATGTCCCGTCAACTAACTTTTCACTTTCGTGGTCAACGATTATGCTCTCTGAATTGTATTTATCCAAATCAATATTATATTTTTCTCTACTTGACATATGTTTTACTAGCGGATGCGGAGCAAAAATTAGATTCCATTGTTTATTTACCATAAAAAAATCTAGAATGAATCTTTGCCATTTGAAGTATGAAGAAAGTCCTAACTCCCAATGAGGATTATAATAAAAAGTAGGGTTATCATTATCAAAAAGCTGGTTTGTATAATTATAATTTTTGGCTATCCAATCAAATTTTGGCTGACCAACTATGGTAAGTTTTTTGTCATTACATTTTTTTTCTTTTAACAACCTTTTTTTATGATAACTACCAGGAATTAGTATGTGATCGAATAACGAAAGATTTTTTTCAAATCCATATGCCCTTGTTCCGGTACCATGGTAAAGATAAAAGAGCATAGGTCCATTAATTTTTCGTTTGATTAGGTAATTTGGTAAATCATGGCTCGTAGAAATTATTGCCACAGAATTCTCCAATTCTATCAGGATTTTATCGATTCTCGTATAAATAGGTGGATAGACTTTATTCTTATAGTTTTTCATCAGACCATACCTTAGAGGAAGGGGTATATCTATTAGCTTGAATTTTGCTTTTGAATGCATTTTATGAGCATTACGAATGATTTTGGTATTGACTGGATTCCCAGAGACAAGAAGAGTTTCAAATCCATGTTCCTTAGAGCAAAATGTTAATGCAGGTTCAATCAGATGGTATACATGGTGAGGGCCATTAATAAATAAAAAGCATACATAGTTTCTTTTTTTTGTTTTCACCTGTGCTCAGTATTGAATTTTTTTTACAATGGATTCTAAATCTAAAAAAAATTTATCCAAATACTCTGCTGTAAGATCATGGTTTACAGTCACTAATCTGATGCAATTTTCTCCTTTGACCTTTGCATAATTAACCATTGCCTTATTCTCTTTAATAAGCTCATTTCTAACATCAATTGTAAATTTTTCAATATCTTCCTTATCAATACCTCTAGGCTGAATCTGAAAACAAACATTTAAAAAATTGACATCTGAAGTAAGCTTAAGATAGTCTTTACTTGAAATTTTTTCTTTCGCATAGACTGCCATCTGAAAAGCGTGGTCTATTATCTGTTCAAATCCCCTATCTCCAAAATATTTCCATGTAAGCCAAAGCTTTAAGGCATCTGCTCTTCTACCACATTGCAAGGATTTTCTTCCAAGATCTTGTTCATATTGATCTTTATCATGGAAAAGATATTCAGTCCCTTCAACATCATTAAGTTCAAAAAGAATTTTTGAATCTTTGAATAAAGCTAGGCTACAAACAAGTGGTTGTGCCATTACTTTATGCGCGCACCAAATGAAGGAATCAGATAATTCACTGCCATTTAATAAATTCTTATGTTTTTTTGAAAATAATGCTGCTCCTCCCCAACTACCATCAATATGGAACCAAATATCATATTTTTTGCAAACGTCTGCTAGTTCTTTAATTGGATCAAAAGAACCTCTAACCGTTGTTCCAGCAGTTGCTCCTACAAAAAATGGCTTAACACCATTTTTAATTGATTTTCCAATGGATTTCTTTAATAACCCTACATCCATTCTTCCTTCCTCATCAACATCTACTTTAATAATATTATTAGTCCCGATACCAATCTGATTTGCAGCTTTAAGCATAGAGTAATGAGCGTCAACCGACACAAATGCTGCAATCGCATTGGAACCGAACATACCATTACACAAGGCTTCTGGATAGATTTTTTGTCTAGCCGCCAACATTGCCAAATAATTTCCATTACTCCCACCTGAAACGAAAGTACCTCCACCGTTTTTATAACCTATGATTTGACTCATTTTACTCATCAATTCATTTTCAATAAGTGTTGCAACAGGACTCATCTCAAATGTGTATAGCGAATTGTTTGTAATTGAACTTATTAACTCACCTATATAACCAGTGACTGATATACCTGAAAAAAGCTGGTTATAAAATTGTGGGCTATTGGTCTTAACAGAGAGGGATAAATAATCGTTAACAAGGGCTTTTATCTTATCTAAATCATTGCCCTTTCCTACTTTTAGATCAATTTGTGAACTTATTTGTTGAATAGTGCTTTTTGAGTTAAGACTACTATCAAATAAATAATTAACAACTGTTGAATGTATTTCATTCAGCAATTTTTTTTGCTTTATTAAATCAGTCCCCAAGTATGATCCAATTTTTTTGATAAAGTATATTAAAAAGTAAAACTAATGAAAATAGATCACTATAATTAATTTTAATATCTTGATGTTAGTTTATTCGATCTTCCAGTTAGAATTATCACATTACACTAAATAGTATTGGTTTTAATAACTTTCCCACCATCTTTGAGTAAAACCATTGATGTTGTTATTAGAAATGACTTCTCCAATCTTAGGGGTAAAATATTTTAAGCCTTGAATATCTGCATGTTTAATAGACTCTTTCACAGGCTCATCCCACGGATGCATTGCCAGGGTGAAACCTGCCCAATGTATTGGCATGAAATAATCCGTTTTTACATCCTTCGCAGCTTGTACAGCTTCTGGAGGAAACATATGTGAATGCTTCCAGGCGTTATTGTATTGTCCGCAATCAATCAGTGCAATATCAAAAGGACCATACTCTTCACCAATTGTTTTTAAATGCTTACCATAACCACTGTCTCCGCTAAAATATATCTTTAACGAAGTTGATCTTATGGCCCATGAACTCCAAAGAGTGCTATTCCTATTTAATGGACCTCTCCCTGAAAAATGTCTTGCTGGTAGACAAGTGAATTCGATATCACCTTTTTTGTAGGTATCATTCCAGTTTAACTCAATTATTTTTTTATCTTCCACGTTCCATTTTCTTAAATGATTACCAACACCAAATGGAACAATAAACCTACTTACATTTTCCCTAATTCGCTTAATAGTAGAATAATCAAGATGGTCGTAATGATCATGCGAAATTAAAACAACATCGATATTTAGAATTGAATCTGGATCTATCGGGAGAGTATCATTGAATCTTTTTAGATTTGGAACTGGTAGCGGTGCAGCGTGGCTACCTAACATCGGATCTAGCAATATGATATTTTCTGAAATATTTAATAAAAATGCAGAGTGACCCAGCCAACTTATTTTATAATCTTCACCACTATTTTTTCTAAATGAATCATAGTTTATCATATTAGGCTTGATATCATTTTTTGGTTTTCTCATACTATCGCTTTTGAAAAAATCCCAAGTCGATATTTCACCAGTCATCAAAGGGGTTTGTTCTAAGGGTTTAAAACTACCACTTTCATAATTGAAAAATTTCTCATATTGTTTTTTCTGTTTTGAAGAAGGATTAGAACCAAATTGAGGTGCAAGATTTACAAAAGAAATCGCACTAGCAAACACAAAAAGAATTCCCAGTGAAAAATAGTAAAAATAAGAAAGCATAAAAATCAAATTGTAATGATCAATACATCAATATTTATCTCATCATAGATCAGCCTGTCTCCTAAATTATCAAAAAACTTTCCAGAACCATATCTCACATCATATAGAGAACGATCAAATGCTACCTTAGCATTAGCGCTCAGTTTACCATTAATAGAATTAATTTTAGATTGAAATGATATTGGATGTGTGATATTCTTTATGGTTAATTCGCCAACAAATTTTAATTGCCCATCCAAATAATCTTTTGAATCTGATTTGAACTTTAGAAATGCGACTGGATGTTTTTCTACATCAAAAAAATCTGGACTTTTCAGATGTCCATCAAGTCTATCTTTCCCTCTTCCTTTTATGTCAGTTGTATTTATTGATAGCATGTCAATTTCAATACCACCATTTATGACCCCACTATCATCAATACTTATTTGACCTTTTTTTATGTTTAATGTCCCTCTGTGTTCCTTTGCTGACAACTGTTTTCCTATCCATTCTAACTTTGACTCAGTTAGATTTACATCATATCGCCCCTGTGCTATTGATGGTACATCCTCTTTTGACAAGGATGATGACTTTTCTTTTTTCTGCCCACAACCACTGATGACAAATAATGAAATGATAATTAATAAAAAAAGTGTTTTCTTCATTTTTTTCCTTTTTTGGTATTAAGCTAAAAATATCAATTGTTGTTTTTTTTAAGCTTGGGAATTTGCATTAGTAATTTTTTTTTAAGAATTATTTTATCTTGTTTATCTTGTTTTTTAAATCTCATCGATTCTATACACTCTATCTTTTATGGTCAACTCAAAGTTTTGACATTCATGAAAATAATTACGTATTCATAGTGTGATTTGCATCACGAGTAGTTTATTCATTTGCATCGTTTATTATATGATGCTTGGTCTTGCAGTATAGAAGACTATGGTTATGGGTAGAGGGGATTTATCTTACCTCTGTGAGTATTCTCAGCCATCCCCTCTACCTAAAACTATCTTATTTTTTTCATCCCACGATCTTAATTTGCCAAAATGGCAATATAAAGCATCAGGTATGAAAATTGCATATTATAAATCAAACTAGGAGATATAATGAATCAAATAAAAGAACTCATGGTCAAACATCCATTGGTATCAATGGCACTTCTTTTTCCATTCTCACTTTTAATTATCTTTGCAGTTTTTTCCATTTTAATTAACATAATACTTCCTGTCTTATTAGCATTATCATTAACAAATTGGATTTATAATTTTGTGATAAGCAAATCATTGAGGAATGCTTCGAATAGATCATTTTCATTCATCCAATCTAAATACCATTCTATTTTTTCCTAATTTTGATCTTTTTCAAGTTTGGCTTTCGAAAACTCGTGTTCTATTCAATTAGCACTAGCTTAGTGGTATGATTTGTTGAATTCCCGATGATTATTCTTCCAAGTTCTTCCATATGATACAGTAAGGGTAAAAAGTAAACAAAAAAGGAGTTCCCTAGGCAGTCCTTCCTTAAAAAATTTTGCAAACCTCATAATGAAAGTAATTGAATGTTCATTTATTTTATGAACTTTATTTCACATACTTTGGTATTATCTAATTCTCCAGAATATTGGTTCTGAAGAATATAATCTCCATAACCATACTCGTTCATTATTCTATTCATATAATATTTAAAATGTTCACTTTTTTTTAAATTTTTCAAATTATACTCTTCATCCAAGTCTACATTAATCGTTGTTATATGAAATAGATTTGGCTCATTGGGGTCTGTTACCCATCCTAAGATAACTAATCCATTTTTTTCATTATGAGCATTGTTCATTTGACGCTTGCATCCTGAATTGATTAGTAAAATGAGTAGAATTAGAAATAAATGTTTAGTCATATAAATTATTATTTTTTGAAAATACAATTTTATTTATGATCGAGTCTACTTTAGATGTAAATATTTTAGAACCTTGTTTTTTTAAAAAAATAATTTTGCAGAATAGGATAAAACAACTAATCAGTTTTAAGAAATTTTGGTTTTTTTCTATGATTAGTACCCTGCTCATAAGAATATGCAATCTCAATTAATTGTGGCTCACTCCATTCTCTGCCATAAAATGATAGGCCAACAGGTAATTCCCCAATAAAACCCATTGGTATGCTAATATTTGGATATCCTGATAAAGCCGCATAAACAGAAGTCGATAATTGGAAATTATCACCATTTACCAAATCCGTCTTCCAGGCTGGACTACCTGTTGGTGATACAATGGCATCTAGCTCATATCTATCCATTATCAAATCAATGCCATCATTCCTATAGGCTTTTTGCATTTTTGATAGGGCTTCTTTATATCTTTTATCATCAAGTCCACCTTTTGACTCAGCATTCTCTAATCTAATTAAATTGAAGTATTGCATCTCAATACTATCATCTTTTGTCACCACAATCACATCTTTTAAATCAGAAACAGGTCTATTTTTCCCTAGCTGTTCCAAATAATTATTTAAACCATCCTTAAATTCATATGCCATGACCTCTTCAGCATTCTCATAGGGTGACCCACTAACAATTGCATCTAGTTCAATAATATGTGCTCCCTGATTTTTCATGAATCGAATAGCCTTATGTACTAAACTATCTACCTTGAAATTTTTTCCTTCTTCAGTTTTGAGATAGCCGATTTTTTTTCCTCTTAGTCCATCAATTTTTAGAAATTTCATATAATCAGTATGAAAATTACCATCACTATTGATTGTTTTTGGATCACTTCTATCAACACCAACGATAATACCTAAGAGTTTTACAGCATCCAATAATGTACGTGCCATCGGTCCAGCTGTGTCTTGGGTATAACTTATGGGTATCACTCCAGACCTACTCCATAGCCCTACCGTTGGTTTAATTCCAACAATACCATTTGCATTTGACGGACACATTATTGATCCCCATGTCTCTGTACCAATAGCAACAGCACATAAATTTGCAGATACCGCAACAGCAGATCCAGAACTTGAACCACAGGGATTTCTATCAAGAATATATGGATTTTTCGTTTGTCCTAATACTCCACTCCATCCGCTTGATGAATAAGATGCTCTATAATTTGCCCACTCACTCAAATTTGCTTTTCCAATAATTATAGCACCAGACTCTCTTAATTTCTTTGCAATCCAGCTATCTTTGATAGGGAAGGAATTTTTGAGAACTCTTGAACCGGCAGTAGTGGGCATGCGATCATTTGTGTTGATATTATCTTTTAAAATCACAGGGATTCCATACATTGGATTTAATTTTTGTTTTTTTTGAAGTTCATCATCTAGATCTTTAGCAATAGTCAATGCATCAGGATTAATGGTTATGATAGAGTTAAGCGTTGGCCCTGACCTATCTATTTTCTTTATCATTGATATATAATGATTTACAACATCAGTAATTGAAAATGTTCCAGATACATAGCCCTCATGCAACATATCAATAGTGTATTCATCAAGATCAAGTTTTTTGTATGAAGATTGATTACAGGAAAAAAGTAGAATTATGAAAATTATCAGATTTTTTTTCATGAATTTTTTCCTAATTAATCATAAATAACGGTTGAATGGTAAAACTATTTTTGAAAGGTCTGACCATCCATCAGTTTACTGATCCATTTGCTACTTTCAGAATTTGATAAAGCAATTTTTATGGTCATCGTAAGAGGCACAGAGAGCACCATTCCAACAGGACCCAATACCCACCCCCAGAAAATTAAAGATAAAAATACAACTAAAGTAGAGAGCCCTAATCCCTTCCCAAGAATTCTAGGCTCTATGATACTCCCTATCATAATGTTAATTACAAAATAACCCCCAGCAGATGCAAGGGAACTAATCACTCCAAATTGTATTAGCGCCAATAATGAAGGAGGAACTGCAGCAATAATCGATCCTATCGTTGGTACATAATTGAATAAAAAAGTCAAAAAACCCCATAGAAGAGGGTAATCAACACCGAGTACCATAAGCCAGATAGATGCTATGATTCCCGTAGCCAGACTAGAACATGTCTTTATGAGCATATACCGATTTACAGTATTAGAAAAAGAATCAACCTGACTTGCTCCATCATTTTTCGTACCAAAAACATTCCTTACCTTATATTTAAATATTGATGCCTCCAACAACATGAAAATGACCATTAAAAGGATAAGAAGACCATTGCTTAATACACCACCCAGCGCAGATAAGATTGAGGATGTAAGTGACATCGCCGCACCAGGATCAAAACGCTCGATAATTGCAGAGCCTGATATTTGTAGTCCTAGTTCTTCAAAGAATTGAAAAAAGTTTGTAGCAGATCTGTTGATCATTGCATTGTATTGCGGTAAATTATCGGAGAAATCATTTAGCGATGTACCTAACAAAGAGGTAATACCAATTCCCATTGCAATTATAGCAAAAATAACCGTCAAGATAGCTCCAACAGTAGGTATCCCGTAAACACGAAGTTTCACTACAAGAGGATGTGCAATAACAGAGATGAAGATTGCTAGAAGGAATGGTATGAGAATATCGCTGGAGGCACGCATTCCAGCTATGACGATTACAAAAGCCGCAAGGTTAAAAAGAACTTGTTGTATGTGACTTGGCCCAGTGTATGTTTTTTTTTCCACACCCATAATTTATGCAACTATGTATTTAGATGAATGAAAAACCTTTTTGTATAAATTCCAACCTTTGGTTTATATCTACTTGATTTCATGTTAAATTTATTGTAATTAATATTATAAAAGGTGATTATATGAAAAATAAGTTAATAATGTATTTAATGATAGCCTCCGTTGCATATTCACAAGAGAATGCTGACATGACTGGCGTGACTATTTCATTTGGTGGGGGATCAGTAAATACTGTAATCCCTGCTTTTATTGGAAATTTTGCAGTAAACGATGAATCTGGTTCAAATAGCACATACTTCTTTAGCGCAGACATTGAAGGGTCTGAATCCTATTCTCCATTATTACTCACAATGAGTGGAGATCTCGCACATAGACTAGGAATGGATCTAGGAAAAATGGATGTTCCACTTAGTTTTTCCATTGGTTACGCACCTTTAGGTGGTGGTGCTGGAATTTTCAGTGGCTTAATTGGTGCAGGAATTGGATACAGAGTTCATGATTTCGTGAAACTAGGAGCCGGTGCTGGATTTGGTTTCTTAGGTTATAACATCTCTTTTGATGTAGAAAGAGAATCACTAGGTGACATTTTTATGACGTTCGATGGAACTGACATATATTTTGATAATGATGGACTAGCAAGAGCAACGCTTCAAAAGGATGGCGCAGTATTAGCTCCTGAATTTAACCTACAGTTAGGAAAAGAAGATGGAAAGCTTGGCCTTCAAGTAAAATATCAAATGCTAAGCCACTCCAGCAATCCAACCGACCCTTGGAAAATTCAATTTACTGAAACAATAGATGATAAAGAAGACAAAGCCTCTGTTACTATTGATTATACAGGTAGCTATGTTTATGATGGTGGGACTGAATTTCCTGAACTCGATCTAAGTGGTGGACTACTATCAGTTGAATTAATTCTTAGAATGGGGAATTTTTAAAAGTCATATCGGTAAGATCTTATAAAAAACCCTGCTTTTGCAGGGTTTTTTATTTATTAAATTTTTTAAAAAAATAATCCAAATTAAATTCCATATACCTTAGATGGCGCATTTCTACCTTTCAGCTTTACTTCCCCTACAAAAGTTGCTTTTTCATGAAGGCTTTTGGTTAGGTTAATGTAAATTTCCTCACTAACACAAATATCAGTTTCAAATTCCTTATTTGCTTGCTCAAGCCTAGCAGCAACATTAACCACATCACCGATGGTGCTATACTGTAGCATTCTCTCACTTCCAATATTTCCGGCTATGACACTCCCTGTATGGATTCCTGTTCTTACAGAAATTTTTTTAATGCCGTGATTTTTCCAGTATCTTGATGCTTCTCTATCATCCCAATCTTTGTTTAATTGTTCTAAGGATTCTCTCATTTCAATGGCACATTCTAAAGCCTTGACCTCGTGGTCATCCAATTGATTTGGAGCTCCAAAGACAACCATAATCGCATCTCCAATATAATTTAGAATTTGGCCGCCATGCTTTTCAATGACATCGTGCATTTTGGTAAAATACTCGTTTAACAATTTTACAGCAACCTCTGGAGACATATTCTCAATAATGGTTGAATATGATGCTATGTCAGTGAATGATATGGAAACCCATTTTATCTCACCCTTTAGATTACCCTCCTCAGATAAAATTTTATTACTTAACGTTTCACCAAAGTATCGATTCAATGTCTCATGCATAAGCTTTTTTGTATTCTGAATGGTTTCTTTTTGAGAAAATTCAACTCGCTTATTTATTTCACTTCTTCTTTTATCAAATACTAAAATGAAAAATGGAATGAAGAACGCCAAATACTCGCCACTAAAAATTTGTTTATGATCTTGTAGATATAAAAATGTAAAAAATGCAATGAAAGAAGTTAGTAGTGCTATGGCAAAAGTTAGTGGCATTAGTCTCAAGATAATCAATGATACCAATATGGGCATAATGGGAAGAGTCACTGCCCTATGCATGTCAATATCAAAATTATAGATTGAATTAACAGGTAAAATTACTGCAAATGCCAAAATCACAACCACTGGAGCAATTTTCCTGATTTTATCTATATCGTTAAAAAAGAAAGCAGAAATTCCGACAATAGTGAAGACCAAATCCATTAAAAAATTGGTATACACCTTATAATACAGAGCTGTTATTACGCCAATAAATGGAACAATAGTCCCTAAAACAATAACTACGGATTTATAAGGCATTAACTTATGCCATTCCTCTTTCTGAAAATTTTCTTCTAATACGGGATTATCGAAGATGCATAGAATTTTATTTATATTATTTTTCATTTGAAAATCTACATGTTAGATCTCAAACAAAAAACCCCACTAATGTGGGGTTTTTTGTTAAACCTAGTCTTTAGTATTCTGATACCGACCAGTCATAGTCTCCATAGGATGCTGAACCAAGTATGATATAGCTTTTCCCCTCTCCCATGTTAAGGGTTTTTGTTAAAGTGGTATCTACTGCAACAGAGTCACTATAAGAGCGCATGTATTTTGCAGTAATGGTAAATGTATACTCACCAGCCTCTGTACTATCTGTTCCATAATAACCATCTTGATTTTCAAAAACCGTGTTTCCCCACTCCCAAAAAGGTGTATTTTGTGTACTCTGCGGGGATAGATTTGGCTGAATGGTTAATTCAGTAGCTTCAATTTTAAATGAATATCCCGCTTGAGGAGGTGTAACCTCACAAGCACTAAAAAATAGCATTATGAAAGAAGAAAACAAAATTACTTGCTTTGTTTTTAACATTTAATACTCCATCTTTTCTTTAAAAAAAAAATTAAGAATTGTTTTAATCTAAATAAAGTAAAATATGTAATTGAGCCATCGAACCCATCATTCATAAAAAAGAGATCTTCTCCGAGATGAAAAAGTTTTAGGGTTTATTAAATCACCTTAAATAAGTAAAAATCAAAGACTTTTTATTTTAATCATAATCCACAATCAAAAAAAGAATTACCCTTAATATCATAAATGATATAATCTGAATCGCTTACTCTAATTAGTAGCTTGCTACCATCATTTGAAAAACTAAAGTTATATTCCTCTTTTGTCATGATCTTACTTAACCAATAAATATCTTCGTTATAGGGTAAGCCTTCCACAATTTCAACATTTTTATCATATAATGCACCACCTATGACAATTGACTCATAAGTTGTTAAATCCATGAGAACAAGATTTATTCCAAATTTTCCGTGATTTTCCATGATGGCAATATGTTTTCCATTTGGACTAAGTCTAAAATATCCCCCACCTATGCCACCATATTCATAATTAACTTTTTCTGATATGTTTTTCCAACTTTCCACTTCCCATATTAGCGTAGGTCCTCCTAAGAATGATGATGTGGTAATTGCGTGCTTACCATCAGAAGTAAAATCCACTCTTTGTGCAGGTGTATCACATCCCCAACTTCCGCAGTCATAGTTCACTTTTGGTGAAATAATGGTATCAATCCCGGTCTCCATATTTTTCAATGACACTGAACCATCATCCTTCACTTCGAGTTCAAATGAATTATCAAGGGATGAACCTTTAGAAACAATAACGGGATCGGAAAATTCTTGGATGATCTTCTGGCAGCTCATTGGATCATCTATTTTTAGTTTAACATTATCCGAATCAATAGCCTGAGTGGTATCGATTTTTCCATCATTATTCTGGGATTTTTCATTTCCCTGATCATCAGTTAGGGGAATTATACTCGCTCCAATTGTATCATTTAAATTCCATTCTAATTCTTCATTATATGGAGACCCTTCATTCCAGCTTTGTTGTTCCTCGATCCCATATTTATTTATGTAAATACCTTCTCCATGCCTTTTACCATCTTTCCATTCACCTATGTATTTACCACCATTAGTAAAAAAATAAGTACCGTTAAATCGTTTTCCATTTTTGAATTCACCTTCAAAGATTGCACCGTTATGGTATTTTTTAATACCATATCCATGCATCCTTCCTTTTACGAATTCTCCTACGTATTCACTTCCAGATTCATCTATCAATATACCTTTACCGTGGTATCTGCCATTCTCCCACTGTCCCTTGTAATAATTAAGATTTGCTTTAGACACGCTAATCAAAAAAATAATTGATAAAAATAATAATGTTAAATATCTGTTCATGCTTAAATCTACTTACCAACTACCAAACAAGAAACCACAACACATATGGTTGTTTTAGTCATAGGTAAGTAATCTATTTTAAAAAAAATCAAGTTCAGAATATTAAGCCATTAAATCTCTTATTGATATTAAAGTGATAAATATTGTGATATTTTTCATAATTGCAAAAACTACTTAGATAAAACATGCTAATAAACAAGAAAAGCATAAATGAGAATTCACACGTATTTTTTCCCATTTAAAAATTTCCCAATAAACGTACTTCTTACAAAAAAATGATAACTAAGAAAACAAATTATGGTAATCAACATGGATGAAATGGCAAATTTTAGGAAAACATTAATATTAACCCCGTGAAAGAAGCCTGGAATAAAATGAGTAAGTGGTAGATGTATGATGTATACCCAATAAGATGAATCACTTATGTATCTCATTGCCTTTGACTCGTGATTAAAAATCCTGATGCATATGGCTAATATCAACATAATGTAATTTGGAACACCAAAATTCCACAAAAATACATGTAACAGGTTTATTGGATTTTCCTTCAGGGGATCTTTTTTACCATTGGATGTGAGATTAATAATGTCACCATTACAATTGGTGCATTGCTTCCAACATATGGGGTCAAGAATCATATCTTCTTCAAATACTTGAATAACGTATTCATTATACTCAGGTGAGACATCACAATCCAGCCCTTCTTTCCCAGGAGATATCCATTCTTCATAATCTTTCTCCTTATCTCTTTTAACACCATCCCATCCATTGATCGTAAAAATAAATTTATAATCTCCATTTTTCATTTGAATCTCTTTCGTGTAAATACCATTACCATCATTGTCAGTCATCTGGTTATCGCATTCTCCACACCATCCATTAAAATTTCCCTGGATGAAAACACCTCTGAACTCATTTTCTTCATTCAATTTATCAAAATCAAATTCAGACATATCAATATTAAATGTCACGCTCGATGTTTGACCCCAACTATGCATTATCTGAGGATATGGACTGTAAGGGTAAATTTTAAATAAACTATAAAGGACTCCATATAATAATGCATTGATAATCACAAATACGCCTAACTGCTTTTTGATGCTTAAAGTACTAATCATGCTTTTATGATGATACATGTACCATCCAATGAAATAAAAAAATCCAAATGCGAAAAATGATTTGATAGCACCCCATTTAAAAAACCAGATCCAACTCCACCATTGTGCATCACCTTGTGCCATTCCTTTTATGAGAATCATCATAAGTAATCCATAAAAAAAACATAATAATAACGTGCCAGATAAAGGTTTTAAATAGAATGTTAAAATCATTTTTCTAACTTTATTCGATAGCATGCCTCCTGTATCGATGGAGTGAAATTCAATATATTTCCTCTGAATCAACTTTATGATGTATGCTAAAAGAGACATAAAAAATAAATAATTTAAAAACCAAAGATGTTCAGTAGACCAAGGCAACAGATCCGAAGGCGATTTCACATTAAACACACTCAATCCTTCAGATAATGATTTTATTATGTCATGGCCCTCATTTCTTGCATATGAAAATTGTTTTGAGTACCCATTCATTAATGCAATTGGCCATATTAGAGCAATAAGTGGTAATAGAATCCTCTTGAATCGATTAGCAATCATTTTTTCTGCGCCTTTCCGATGGTAAAGAAGGGATCCAAAGAATCCCGCTATAAGAAAAAATCCAGGCATTCTAAAATAATGTAAAAATCCAAAAAAGAAATCAAAAAATACACTAGTAGAATTGACATCCTTTGCATAGTCACTACCAAATGTGACGTAAGCTAAAGATAAATGAAAATATACTCCTAATAGCATTAGAAGTGCACGCATACCATCTAATGAATGTATCCTATTGGAATCCATTTTATCTGTTTATAATCTATGTATTTATCTTGAAATCGCCATTCAATATTAAAGATAATATAGTTTTGAAATAATGTTGAAATCACTAAGCAAGAAGTAGTTCAACTGTTTATAAAATTTACATGATTATTATTTTTAATCTTTTGTAAAATAACTTTCCATTATAATCCCATGCATATATCCATAGATTATTGGGAGGATTGCGTTCGATAACTCAGGACCAATATTAACTAAGTCCCTGCCCTCTTGACTATTCATTCCATATCCAATAAACATAATATTTATCATAAATACTATCCACCCTGCCAGAGTTTGATCTTTTCTCAACATCAACCCCATTTCATTTTCTTGGATAACATGTTTTTTCATATAAGTAATACTCAAGCCAATTAATAACACAGAAAAGGTTGCTGACCAACTAACAAAGCTACCGAACCCACCAGATGCCCCATCAATAAAAAGAGCATAGTAGATATTGCCAATCTGAGCAAGCATTACTATAAAAAGTCCTATGATTCTGTTTATAGAAAAATAAATAGTAAGACCTTTAGTAAGTTTTATTTGCAATCCTTATTCCTCTTCTTCTGATGTTTCTAGGGCAACTACTTTCATATTTTTGGTAAAAAATACTTCTACGATTGTCCCTGATAAATAACCATAAAGGATAGGAATTGCTGCTGCTGATAAGCCTGGTCCAATATGTCTTAGGATTTGCCCTTGTTCACTAACCATCCCATCAAACATCAGAACAAGTCCTATCATAAATCCTACCCAGCCTGCAAGAATCAAATCTCTTTTTAATGCCAAACCTAATAATTGATTTTTATATGTATGGCTTCTCATAAGGATAATTCCTCCGCCCATGCTTAAAACTAGACCGTTCGCAGGCAAACTAATAAAATTTTCAACCCCACCTATGCCAACTCCGCTAAAAATGAAAACTGTAATCGTAACTACAATGAAAAATAACAGAAGAGATATACCGTTGATACGATTATTCATTATTTTAGTACCTTTTTAAAATTTTATGTTAGGATATTCTAAAATTTACGTTCATTAAACCATAGAAAAATTATTGTTCCATTAATGAACAGCCCTAGACAGTTTAACGATTCTTCCAGGATTTTCTAATGCAACAAATATATTACCATTCGGACCTACTTCAACATCTCTTACTCGACTACCTGCTTCGAAGATAATCTCACTTTCCAATCTTTTTCCATTTTTAATAACAACTCTTTCTAAATATTCAAACTTTAACGATGTGACCAAAATATTTCCATCCCATTCTCCAAATGGCTCACCGAAATAAAATTTCATTCCACATACTGCAATGCTTGGTGTCCAATGCCAGACTGGTTGTTCCATCCCCGGCATGTGAGTTTTCTCAGATATTATTTTACCGTTATAGTTTATTCCGTACGTAATCAAAGGCCAGCCATAGTTCTTACCTTTTTTTATGATGTTTAATTCATCTCCTCCCTTTGGGCCGTGCTCTAATTCCCAAAGATTTCCTTTCTCATCCAATGCCAGCCCTTGTGGATTTCTATTGCCATAACACCAGATAGATCCAAGAGCATCATTGCGATCAACATATGGATTATCCATTGGAATATCACCATTATCAAGGATACGATGAATTTTTCCATTTGGTTTTAATAGATCCTGCGCTTCATCCATCACACCTCTATCTCCTATTGAGAAAAAAACATATTCTTCATCAAAAACTATTCTACTTCCAAAATGATATGGACTACTTGAGTAATGCTTTTTTGGAGCTTCATATATTGTCTCCAAATTCACTAACTTATCATTCCTGAGTTCAGCTCTTGCAATAGATGTAAATGAGGCTCTCTTTTTTAGGTCACTAAATGATATGTAGACGAAATTATTATTGCTAAAATCTGGATGAATCTCAATATCAAGCAAGCCACCTTGGCCTTTGAAAAAAACCTTTGGTACCCCTGATATCCGTTTTTTATTTTTACCGTCATTATCAACTCTATAAAGTTTTCCAGATATATCGCTCACAAGCAAATCACCATTTGGTAAGAAAGCCATACCCCAAGGAATCATGTAACCATCTGAAAACAAATCTACCCTATAAGACAGTAGTTCTGTCTTAATAAAATCACTATCCCAGTCTTCTTTTTGAGCCAGCAAGAAACTAATCAAAGATAATACAAAAAAAAGCCTTAGCATTTGGGAGATTCATTATCGATATCAAGTGATCGCATGCGGTTTATTACAGCAGCTATTTCAAATTTGCGGGGACGTGAAAAATTTCCAGGGTGTTTTTCTCGTTTATGAAATGGGTCAAGAAAATCTAAATTATTTTTATCAAAATCACTTTCGATTGTATCTACAATTCCTTTTAGAGTTAAATTATTTCTGACTAATAATTTTGATGCAAAATAAATTGCATGGGCAATTGAATTTATCTGACTTTTTTCAACTATCTGGTCTATGTATCGGAGGTCGATGTCTTGAGTTCCAAATAGTACCTTATCTCTTCCTTTTAGGCCTATTTTTACTCGTTTTCTTCCTTTAGAAGCATTGAAACTTGATGGATTTGGAATCCTTGGAATATTATTAGTGAGTGGAACTGAATCTTCAATTCGCCGTTGAGTTGGAAGAGCCTGAGAAATTTTTTGAGCTTCTTTTGTAACATCATGAGGATTATAGTCTTGCATTTTAATGACCGTATCTGCCATGTCAAAGTAATCACCAGACCCTCCCATTACCAAAATCGTTGATACACCTTTCTTTTCATATAATTCCCGGACGCGATCAACAAATGGTTTGATGGGTTCGTGATCTTTATGAACAAGTTTTTGCATTCGCGCATCTCGTACCATGAAATTTGCAGCAGAGGTATCTTCATCCAAAAGTATAAGATCACATCCCACTTCAATCGCTTCAATTATATTTGCTGCCTGACTCGTGCTTCCGCTAGCATCTTCACTGCAGAATGATATTGTACTTACATCTTGAGGTAAATTTGTAATAAATGAGCTTATGTTTACCTTTTCTATGCGTCTACCATCTTCAGCACGAATTTTCACACCATTAGGATTTGATATCACATATTCTCTTCCGTCACCGGGTATGTGTGGATAGACACAGCGTTCCAGTGATTTTAATAAAGTAGATTTTCCGTGATAACCACCGCCAACGATCAAAGAAACACCATGGGGAATTCCCATCCCCGATATAATGTTTTTTCCGTTGGCTAAAGGGTTTAATAATTCAAAAGTAATCTCCAGCTCTTTTGGTGACAAAAAATGAATAACACCATCGCCTAATAAAGGTTTATCGCTAATTCCAGATGATCTTGGTAAAATGGCACCGTTTGCTACAAAAGCTGAGATTTTTTTTTCATTTAACTGACAGCGTATTGCTTCCTGATTTTCTATGCATTCAACAAATTGAATACATGCGACTTGGTCCATGTTCTCCCATTTCAATGATAATTGAACCATATTGGGAATACTTTGGAAAAAAATGTCCATTGCTTCGTTACTGAGGATTGTCCTACCAATGGCGGGAAGCCCAACTTGAATTCGAGCTTCTACCCAGTTCTTAGTTATCTCTACTGCTGTTCTCTCTAGGACCTCTTGTCCACCAGCATCTATATAAATAATACCACTTTTCCCGGTACCCCTTGATTGGAAAGCATTGTTTTTGATCGTATCACGAATTGTGCGGGCAATAAAATCTTCAAGAGCAAATTTCCGAACAGAATTTGACCATAGGTCTGTTGAAATGTTAGCGATTTCATTTTGTACACGTAAACGTATTTTAGACGGTTCGGCAAACGGGTCACCTTGTACGTGATCTACGAAAAGCTCAAAGTCAGGGAATGAATAATGACCTTCAATCTGTTTGTAGGCCTTGTATCCACTTCGGTTAATTTGACTTAAGCATTGTTTCAGTTTTGACTGATCTAACATCAAGTTTGTTAATCAGTTTTTTCTATCTTCAAAAGATTCTGAGCCATAGGTTTGTAATTTTGTATATTCTTTAATCTTTCCACCAAACACATTTTCGATACCGCAATTTGCCCCTGCCAATATTTCTTTCTCTAGCGGTTCTTCCTCTTGCCATACCTAAGATTTGAATTACTTTCTTATCTGGTAAGTCATCTGTGGTTGTAACTATCATGAGGTATCTCCTTAATATTGAAACCTTGCTGATAATTTAAACAAAATTGAGATTATTTTAGTAATTGGATATGATAATTTATTTGAATTATATTGGTCATTTTTCTTAAAATATTTTAGAAAATTGAAATTGTAAATAACTCAAAATAGGAACGGAAAAGTGAAAAGAAGAGAATTCTTAAATACATCATCAAAAGTTATCTGTGGATGCATGGCAGGTATGGGATTGTCAATCATTAGTGGTTGTTCAGAAAATGTCGTTTCATCCCCCGTTGGAAATGAACAGGATAACACTTTAGTTATTGACCTAAACAGTGGAGGTTATTCACCACTGCTTGCTAATGGGGGCTCAGTTGTAACTGATGGCAATAGTATTGATAATCAAGGTCTTCTTCTTCTCAGAAATAGTAATACAGTAAGAGCATTTGAAAATAATTGCACACACAGCGGTTATGACCTCATGCCATTTAACAATGGTATATCAGTTTGCACATCAGGACATGGAGGTCAATTTAATTCTAATGGACAAGCTATTTCCAGTCCAGCGTCTGGTAATTTACAAGAATATCAAACAGAACTTAATGAGGATGTTCTTACCATATATGGATGAATAAATGAATAACATTAATGATAATTAGGAATGATATTCTTTTAGTTAGTTTGGAATTTTACAGGTTTAATGTTTTATTTTTGATATATGACTTACCTCAAACACGCCAGTAACATACTCAAAATAATAATTATAGTAATTTTGGCCTTGAGTGTTGCAGATAACATGCGTTCCATAAAACGTCTTAACACAAGCCTCAATCAGACAAAGGAAAATCTTTATCAAACAAATCAAGTAATATCCGAAATGCAAAAAGACTTATATGAACAAACATACGTTCAATCCAAGTAATTAATGGTAATTAAAAAAGAACTTACATTTAAAGAGAAGTTAGCGCTTTGCAACGATTTAGTAGATTATTTTGAGAATCTGAAAATCAAAGGGAAACATTCAAAATTGGAAACTCAGCAGATTAATGAATTATCAAATAATCTCCAAAGATGGAAATCAGAACTTGGAGTTCGCAAACTTTATTATGATATTTAGAATGTATGAATGGAAAATATAGAACAAAGGATGAACTAGCATCAGAACTTTTCATTACCATCGATAAACTATTCTTTGAAACAATGAAAAATAGAGAACAGTTGATTTTCACTGATGATATTTCAAAAACTGAAGAGATAAAACGTCTAGACCTCCAAATTGCCATATGCATTCAAAAGCGAGCTCGATATACAAAAGGAGGTTTTAATTTCATTCCAGAGGAAATGTGGGATTGGAAACCATATTATCCCATCAATAAAAAGCTATTACCAAAAATATCAAGAAATCCTGATGTGCATTTCTAAAAATCAATGGGAATAGACATCACATGCTTTTTCTGCTTCGAAACTTTTGAGATCATGATTGATCTGATAGATGGTCCAAACAGGGAAATTTGGGACTGTGAGGTGTGTTGTAATCCAAATTTGGTATCCTATAAAATTATCAAGCAAAAGGTTCTTGTGTTTGATATCTCAAGCGGAAACGAATAAGATTTGTAAGAATAATGTTAATTTATTTATTCAAATGAACTAGAAAGGTAATCATATGGAAGCGAAAAATTAAATCTCATTTCTTTTTTGCATTAGTTCTATCCTTTTCTTTTTTTTAATTCTTTATTAAAGGCTTCCCTTCTTTTACTACTCATTGACCAGGGATATCCGATGTCTTTGTTAACGAACTCATCGAATCTATTTTTTTCTGGATTAATATTTTTTGCATTTTTCTTAAGATAAAAGGTCATATAAAAAGTAAAAGTAAAGGTTATTAATGTGAAAAATATTACCACCATATCGAAAATCGTAAAGGTCTACTAGCTTTAATTTTAATCGTATCCGGAGCCATTTGTGTAAATGAGAATAGCTTTCTTAAAAAAATAAAAGGAAAAAACAAAACCCCATTCTCTGGGGTTTTGTTTTTTATGAATATGTAATCTATTTCTCGGTTCATTGCGTATCCATTTTTGCACCTGCCCATATTGCCAGACCGAATGCAGTCTTATTTACTAAATCAGCAACATTGTAAATAATATTAACTGTATTGGCATCTGTTCCACCTCCAAGATATCCCAAAAAATATCCAATCGGATAAATTGCCCAACCAGCGATTAGTATGAGTCTCAATGTATTGAAAGCAAACTGACCACCCTTATTTCCGCTACCTGCTGCCAGCTTGGAGGCTTCTCCACTAAACACTTCATAAATGATGTAGATCCATCCAGCCATTCCAAATACAAAACCCAGAGTTGCATCGATAATTCCAGCCTCTCCTAAGAATCCGAAAACTAGCATTACAAGGGACGCACCTAGCAATCTCCAAAATAATGCGCTGGTAACGGCAGTTACCGCAACAAGAATAAGATAAAACTCTACAATCTGAAGTGGTACGGTAATTAACCAGTCAACGTAGCGATAAACTGTTGTTGCTTCTCCAGCAGCATTCATTTCACTCATTCTTAGATAATGCCAGAAAGCAATGCCTGTGACAAGGCCAGCGACTGTCAACGAGGTTTTCCACTTCCCGCTAACATCATTTCTTTCAACGAAAAAGAATACTGTAGATGCTAGCATGATAGCCGTGGCAAGCCAGAAAGAAAAATTAGCAAGTTCAGCTAAGCCCATTGGTGTTGGTGTCATTTTATATCTCCTTTATTTGGTTACTTTATGTGTTGTGGACGCTATAATTATATAGTTAGGTGAGAACACATCGTAGAAAGAATCGTAAGAAGCCCGTAAACTATTAATTACAAGTTTTAACATTTTATATTATAAAAAACGTCCATAACGCTCAAATTTGGCAATAGAGCCCTGTATCGGTCAAATAGATTTTTGAAAATGTATTAAATGATTGTATTAAGGTGTTTGGATGTCAGTTTACGTAAAATCATTTTGAATATTATTGGTAAAACTATTTATAATTGAGCATTGGTTAGATGGAGGCAGGTAGGCTATCTTCTATCACTCATATGTAATTAGTCAAAAACCTGCCTCCACCGCTTTTTGAACGGACAGCGCCCATTTACTCTTTCTATGTTGGTAAAAAATTAAATCTCATTTGAAGGTCATAATCCAAATCTGGAGTTTCTTTTTGTCTATGAAGATTTGTAATGGATATTCCGAGTAATCTAACAGATTTATTTAATTCTTTTTGATAAAGCAATTCTTCTATTATTGGGAAGAACTCTTCCTTTTTTGAAATATAACTGTCTACTGTTTTACTTCTGGTTTGTAGTGTGAAATCACTGAATTTTATTTTGATTGTAATGGTTTTTCCTTTATTTGAAGTCTTAACCATTCTTCTTTCAAGTTCGTTAGCTATGGTGGATAATTTATCTAACATGAACCCTTCAGAATCAATATCCTTCGAAAATGTTTGTTCTGCACCTACTGATTTTCTGATTCTGTTTGGATTTACAGGATTATCATTCAAGCATCTAACGATCTTATAAAAATGTGCACCAGTTTTTCCAAAATTATCAACCAGTTTGTTTTCACTATGGTTTTTAAGATCTTTCCCAAATCGTATTCCAAGATCGTTCATTTTTTTTGCTGTTATTTTTCCAACACCAAAAAATTTATGTATTGGCAATGAATCAATAAATTCATCTACTTTTTTTGGATGTATCGTCTTTTGACCGTTAGGTTTATTTATTTCTGTGGCAACCTTTGCAATGAATTTATTTATCGATATTCCTGCAGATGCAGTCAGTCCAACTTCTTCCTTTATTCTTTTTCTTATTTCAAAAGCAATATCACTTGCAATGGGAATGTTTTTCTTGTTTTTAGTTACATCCAGAAAAGCTTCATCAAGAGAAAGGGGCTCGATCAAATCGGTATAATCAAAAAATATTTTTTTTATCTTACCAGATATGTACCTGTATCTATCAAATCTTGGTTTGACAAAGATCAGATTTTTGCATTTCATCTTAGCCTTAGCGGAAGACATCGCAGACCTTACTCCAAACTTTCTAGCCTCATATGATGCAGCAGCAACAACGCCCCTATCCTTGTCTCCACCAACAGCTACTGGTTTACTTTTTAATTCAGGATGATCCATTTGCTCAACAGAAGCATAGAAGGCATCCATATCAACGTGGATTATTTTTCTTATTATTCTTTCCAAGTCAAAATCTGTCTAATACGATTTAGGTAAAAACCCAACGAAAGTTGCGTTTTTTATTTTCAATTAAATTTGATTACTTTAGAAGAAGTATTTTCTTTGTTGCAACAAAATTTTCAACCTCTATTTTGCAAAAATATACTCCTGCAGGTACAGATTCACCTTGATCACTTTTGGAATTCCATTGAATTTTTTTATGACCAGATCTTTGATTTTCACTTACTAAAACTTTAATAACATTTCCTAATATGTCATGAATCGTGATGACTACAAATGCATCATTATTTAGTTCATATTGTATTATAGTCGTTGGATTAAAAGGGTTCGGATAATTTTGGTGTAGTACAAATTTTTCTGGTAATATAGATGACTTAGATACTCCCATTAGTTGAAGGCTGTGATACTCTTTATTTCCATCAAAGTCTACATCTGCAAGCCGATAGTCATAGGTCTCCTCATCTTGTGCAGTATTATCCGTAAAAGCATAGACGGTCCGAGCAGATACGCTACCCTGCCCCTCCAGTTCTGGGTGGGTAATGTAGCTCGCTATCTGATCCCAATCTGTCATTGAGGTCCTTCTATCCAAGATGAAACCAAGGTTATTTAACTCGCTCTCAGTTATCCATTCCAAAGTAAGTCCAGCTTGTAAGTCTGTTTTTAAATCAAATGAAACTAATTCTACAGGGAGGGACAAATCACCGGAACCACCTGCTCCAGAAACTTGCACAGGTGAGTAACTTGAATTATTTGTGTTATTACCTAGACTCCCATTATTACCATACCCCCATGAAAAAATTGTATAATCTGCGGCTAATGCATAGGCATTGACAGATGAAACAGCAAACCCGATGATCTTGTTACTACCATTATCTCCAATATAAGTGGTCCCTGAGTATTCACCCTTCAATGCCTTAACTGGCGCACCTCTATTTGTGGTGGTCCCATCAGCAAGTTGGCCATGATTATTCCTACCCCATAAATAAAGCATACCATCATTTCCTAATGCACCGCCCCAGTTGTTACCACCGCTGATTGCCGTAATCTTATTACTTGAGTCATCCCCTAGATAAGTGGTACCAGAATATGCTCCTTTGACAACTTTTACAGGTGATGTACGTCTTGTGGTTGTATTATCCCCAAGTTGATTATAATTATTATATCCCCACGAATACACAACTCCATTGTTATCAAGGGCCAAACCAAAAGCAGCTCCTGCGTTTATTGCCGTGATCTTATTACTTGAGTCATCCCCTAAATATGTAGTCCCAGAGTAAGCTCCTTTGACAACTTTCACAGGCGTTAATTCTCCATAAGGTGACGAGCTTACTACCGTTCCATTTCCGCATTGCCCATTATTATTAAAACCAAAGGCAAATACAGTCCCATCTGCTGCAAGCGCATGACTGAAATATGCACCAGCTGATATTGATGTAATTTTATTACTTGAATCATCCCCTAAATATGTGCTCCCAGAGTATTCACCTTTGAGAACTTTTACCGGTATATAACTTGCTGTGGTATTATTATTCCCAAGCATACCGTAGGTATTTAACCCCCAAGCATATACAGTCCCATCTGCTGCAAGTGCAATACAATGTGTCTCACCAATCGAAACAGCAATGATCTTGTTACTAGAGTCATCGCCTAAATAAGTAGTCCCAGAGTAAGCTCCTTTTAGTACTTTAACAGGAATTGTACGTGTTGTGGTCGTATTATCTCCAAGTTGCCCATATTGGTTTCGTCCCCAAGTGTATACTAGCCCATTATCATCCAAAGCTATGGCCGAGTTGCCCCAAATTGCCATCATGATTATTTTGTTATCTGTATCATCTCCTAGGTAAGTAGTCCCAGAGTAAGCTCCTTTTAAAACTAAAACAGGGGATGAGCGATTTGTGGTGGTATTATCTCCAAGTTGCCCATATCCATTGTAACCCCAGGTATAAACCGTTCCGTCTCTGCTGATGCCAAAAGAAAATTGATTACCTGTCTGGTTACCAATTGACTGGGGGAAAATTTTGTGATTTAACAAAGAAAATAAACAAAAGATCCAGATAATAATTTTCATTTTCGCGCTATTTCTATTTTTGTTGTTTTATTCTAACACTATTTCTGATAAGTAAATATTCAAGAATTATACATGAAGGAAAATTATTAAGTTGATTAATTAAGAACAAAAAATATTTCATTATTTAATCTAATTAATCACATATGTATTACTAAAAAAAGTAAGTAACTCATTATTGATTAAAAGTAGGGTTCTGAAAACTATTATCGATTGAATTAAAAATTTTAATATTTTTTAAGTTAATCAAGAAACCATAGCACATTTGTTTTCATATTTTCAGCTAGGGAAAATTCAGTTGATCTTGAAAATTTAGACCTCATATGATTTAAACATTCTTTCTAATTTTTTAATAATAGCGATATTTCCTATCAAATATATGGAATTGCCATCAATCCTAGCTCTTATTCTACTACTACCCCATACTAGTATTTGAAATAAAGTTGGTTTATATACCAATTGTTTATTTAGGTGTATTGGCTTTTTGAATCCCATCTGTTCAACAAAATATCCTAATACTTTATCAACATCCCTTATGTCCTCAAAGGTTATTTTAATAGATGTTAAAGCATAAGTGAGAATGATCAAGATCAATACTATGTAATGCATTGGATTTTTTATCATTTCTATAAAGATAGATGGGGCTGCAATAATGAATGTTTCAAATCCGCTATCAGGGTTCTCCTTTATGGAACCTTGAAATATCTGCCCTAGAATCATTCGGCCTTCAAGTACTGATTCTTTTGATAACTGATAAGTTTTAATCTTTTCCTTGAATTTATTAGAAAATTTAAAAGACTGAATTAACTCATTATCGTAGTAAATATCTCCATTTAGCAATAAACGATTTATATCTTTCCTTATAATTGTGATAATTGAATCGTTTATTCCTTCAACTTTAAGTGTATCTATCAAATTTTTAATTTCATCATACAATAATCCTTTAACATATGATGATGCTTTATTTTTAGGCTGTTTTAGTTCCTGAATCAACTTCTCCGGGTTAGTTATTTCTTGTTTCCCAATTCGATCATCATCCATAGTCAAGAAAACAAAAAAGATGATAGCCAATGTGAAAGAAAAAAAAGCAGAAATCCCAATGAATGAGGTAGAAATAATACCTCTTGATGGTGGAGGAAGCTTCTTTATGTTTTTAATTTTGTAGTTAATTTGGAATTCATCTACTCCACTAGTTTCAACCGGTTCAACATAATCTTCTGCATAAAATGAAGGTATCTTGTATACTGTATATTTTGATAGAATGTTTTTCAAGGATACGTCACCAACCCGAACTGCTTCAAAATCACTTTTAACCTTGATTGAATCATAAATTGCCTGCGACATACATATGCCACCTGGATCTGCAAGGGGTTCTAAACGAGCTGCAACATTAATACCTTCACCAAAAAGATCATCACCTTTTATTAAGACATCACCGATATGTAGACCAATCCTCAGGAGCAATTTTTCCTTATGCTCCAAATTACTATTATAGCCTTTTAGTACTTTTTGTATTTCAACTGCACATTCAACAGCATTAATGGAAGATGAAAAATCAACAAAAAATGCATCTCCCATTCTTTTCAATATTTTTCCATTAAAATTTTCTATTAGAGGCAAAATCAATTCATCCTGACGATCTAATAGCTCTAATCCTCTTCTTTCATTGGTACTCATTATTCTTGAATATCCAACTATATCAGTGAACATTATTGCTGTTAATTTTCTTTCCATGTTAAAGCCTACTAATTAAATCATATTTATTATAAACTATAAAATATTGGTATTAGAATTTTCTAATGGTTCTTTTCCCCTAAAGTAAAGAAACCTTCAATTTTTCCCCAACTGACAATTTTTTGGGGTTTCTAAAAGAAATATTCAGAGTTAAATCATCACAAATCAATTCTAATCTATATTCAGATGCTATTTTTTTTATAGATTTTATTTTCCCATTGAAAACTGCTTCCATCGATATTGTGTCCTCATCAAATATCCTGAACTGATTTGGTCTAATTGATATCAATGATTCATTTGATTTTAGATCAAAAAAATGATTTTTTGCACCGGGAAAAAATTTTAAAGGAATAAAGTTAGTCTCTCCAAAAAGTAAGGCTATTTTTTTTGATTTCGGGTTATGATAAATTTCATTTGGGATTCCTTCTTGAATAATTTCACCCTCATCAATAACAATCATTCTGTCTGATATTACCATTGCATCAAAAACATCGTGCGTTACGATAATTGCAGTTGTCTTAAGTTTTTTTAAAAGTTTCTGCACAATAGATCCTAAACTTGATTTTAAATTAGCATCTAAATTGCTAAATGGTTCATCCATTAATATTAACGATGGGTCTATGGCCAATGACCTCACAAGAGCTACTCTTTGCTGCTCCCCCCCAGAACATTCGTGAGGGAATTTGTCCATGATAGTTTCGATTTTTGTTAATTGAATTAACTGTTCAATTTTTTCCCTATTATTATCACTATTTTTACCGAAATATATATTTTGTCGCATAGACATATTTGGAAAAAGTGCATAATCTTGAAAAACTAATGAGCAATCTCTATCCTCTGGAATAATAAAAGTATTTTCGCTATTTACAATCTCATTATTCAAAATTATTTGGCCACTATCAGGCTTCTCAAGACCTGATATTAATCTTAATAGGGTTGTCTTGCCACTGCCACTACTACCCACAACACTCACGATATCACCACTATTTATACTCATATTGAAATCAGTTAATACATTTAGGTTACCGTAAGTTTTATTTAAAGCTTTCGTTTTTAGCATTTTCAAACCTTTTTACCTGCTTGCTTATTGATTACTAAAATGGCAGGTAATGAAATAAAGATAATTAATAGAGAGGGAACTGAAGATTGAAAAAAATGTGCTTGACTGATTAGATCGTAGGTCAGAGTAGCAAGTGTATCAAAATTAAATGGACGAAGAATTAAAGTAAGTGGTAATTCTTTAGTTACGTCAATAAATACTATCAAAGAGGCAATTAGAAGAGGTTTTTTTAAAAATGGTAAATTTAGGCGGACCATGGATTTTATTGGCTTTACGTTTAGTACTCTAGATGCTTGATTTGTATTAGAGCCAAGTTTTTCCATACTTGACTCAATCGGCTGCCAAGCTATGGCAAGAAAACGTACTGCATAGGAAAAAATGAGACCTGAAATCGAACCAATTATTATTAAAGAAAATAAATCATTTACTGAACTATTTAACTTTAATACCCCAATGGCTATGATCGCCCCAGGCATTGCATATCCAAGAATAACCAACTGGCTTACTTTTTTTATTGCATTATTATTAAAATAGTTTTTAGTAAAGTTCATGAAAAAGGCTAATGAAACAATGATAAATGAAGATATTAAAGATATGAAAACTGTATTGAAAGCAGTTATTACCAGATCAAGGTCATTTAGACTAACATCAGAATGCATCATCCATGTTAACAATCTTGCAACTGGTATAAAAAAACCAAAAAAGAAAGGAGTCAAACAAAACAAAATGACAAATGACTGTTGCCCTCTTTTGATATCGATTCTTTTTAGAAAATTATTTCCTCCTTTATTATCGTACCTTGCTCCTTTTCTATTAAATTTTTCGAACACTAGAATCAAAAATACAAAAGTAATTAAGAATGATGATAATCTTAATGCACTTTCCATATCATACATCCCAAACCATGACCTAAATATTCCTATTGTCAATGTTGATATTCCAAAATACTCAACAGCCGCGTAATCATTAAGGGTTTCCATTATAACTAGACTTGTCCCAGCAATGACTGCTGGCCTTATTATGGGGATTATGACTTTCCATAACAGCTTATTTGTTGGAATACCAAGTGTGTTTGCAGCTTCGATAGCTCTACTTCCTTGGACTAAAAGAGAAGCCTTGGAACTCAGATATACGTAAGGGTACAGAACGAATGAAAAAAGAAAAATTACAATCAAATAAATCAATGTATTTTCAACAAAAATTGTTTTTTCTAGACCAAGATTATTTCTACTCCAATTAAAAAATGGATTAAAAATTTCAAGTATGTCGTAATAAGAATATGCAGCTATATAAGTAGGAATTGTCATGGGGAGAATTAATATCCATTCTATATATTTTCTACCATAGAAATCATAGCATGTTACAAACCAAGCACACCCAACACCAATAGCTGTACTCATCAAACCAACTCCAATGACTAAATATAGTGTTGAGGAAACATAGCCAAAAAGTAAGTTCTCTTTTATGTGCGACCAATTTTCTGATTCAATATTAAAATTATAGATAATCAAAAAAATGGGTAGGAAAATAAATAAAAAAGCTAAAATTGATAAAAAATTCCAAGTATTTATTCCAAAAAAAAGTTCGTTTTTTAAATATTTATAGATTTTATTCAAAATTCTAACTTATGCTTGTTTATTCCCATCCAGCTAAATCAAATATTTTGACCGCATCTGCATTGTTATTACCTAAAATAGATAGATGCATACTGTCTCCCTTGAATTTACCCCATTTTTTAAGGACTTTAGCCTTCGTATTCCCATAATCAAGTGGATATTCATAATTACTTTCAGAAAATATTTTTTGATTTTCATTTTCTGTTAGAAATTCCAGGAATCTTATAGCCTCTCCTTTATTTTTGGAACTTGCAGTAACGCCTCCTCCACTAACATTTATGTGTGTACCTCTTCCATTTTGATTCGGGAAAAAAACCTTTAATTTTTTTGCAACTTTGCGATCATTTTTATCTGAAGAGTTTGCTAATAAGCCAAGATAATATGTATTGATTATTGCTAAATCAGCAACCCCAGATGCAACAGCTCTGGCCTGATCTCTATCATTCCCACGGGGTTTTCTTGCCATGTTATTTCTAATTGCCTTTGCCCATTTTAATGCATTTTCACTACCATTTGATTCAATTAAAGATGCCATTAAAGATTGATTATAGATATTGTTTGATGACCTAACTACTATTCTACCTTTCCACTTTGGGTCTGCTAAATCTTCATATGTTGATAATTCATTATCTTTTACTTTATCCTTTGCATATACTATGACTCGAGCCCTAACGCTCAAACCAAACCACTGATTCTCATTATCTCTCATGATCTCAGGTACATTTTTTAATAATTTTGTTGATGAAACTGATTGTAATAGTCCCAGTTCCTTTGCCTTTACTAACCTGCCTGCATCAACTGTTAGTAATATATCTGCAGGAGAATTTTTTCCTTCACTTTTCAGTCTTTGAATTAATTGTTCTGCACTGCCCTTAATTACATTGATCTTTATACCAGTTATGTCAGTAAACCTTTTGAATAAGATCTTATCAGAATCATAATGTCGATGGGTATAAACATTAATATCAGCCATTACAAAACAAGTAATGCACACAAGTATAATTAATTTATTAACAGTTTTAAATAGCATATGTTTTGCTCCTAATTCTAAATATCTTCATACACATTAATTTATTTTTAACCCTATTGATCTAGAAGGTAATCCTTAACAAATGAAAGTATATGCATAGATCAATCACTTGGTTGAACCTTGATAATTAAAAAAACCTAGACTTTATTGTATTAATCAAACAGCTTGATAATAATACTAAAATTAGAAAAGTATTTATCATATTTGAGATGGTTCTTTCAATTAGAAGGCACACCCTAAAATTAATAGAAGATGCTACTGGGATTCAATCTCAATAATAAAGTTACACTTCAGGTCCTAGCCTTAATTGCTTTCCCATTTTTTCGATTAATCCGACTACTAAAGCATTACCCATGCAAAAATATCTCCAATTTTGGGGAATTGATTTAGTCCAGCCCTTTGGGAAGCCATTTATTCTTTCAACTTCCTCAGGAGTTAAAGTCCTATACTTTTCATTATATGGATCTATAATAAAATGTTTAAACCTACTTGGAGTTTGTCCCCCTTCACTAGTTATGATTGTTCTTGCAGGTTGATTTAGGTCTTCAGGGAAAGGTATTCCTCCCTCAGTATAATAAAAGACACTTCCGTCCTTTTTAATGCGTTTTTCTTTCTTTGCTCCTTTAAGGTATTTCCATTTTTCTATATCTTCTGTATTATTTACAAAATATTTTTCATCAACATTTTTTTGAAGAATAGATTTTAAACTTTTTTTTCTAATCTTTATGGGTTTGTAATCTTCTGTCCGAACATCTCCAGAAACCATTATTCCCATTTTCCAGAAAGGGTAAGCAAACTTATCGCTAACTTTTTGAATATTTTTTTCTATTTTAGTATAGGAAATATTTTCTAAATCTAGAAGTAAATCATTTTCATCTAAGATTGGAAACTCTTTAGAGAAAAATCCATTATCTAGAAAATAGTGATTACTTTTAGCATTATCAGAAATACTCTCATACCAGTCTGTACCTTGTTTTGCTGCAAAAATAAATACTCTTCTTCGTTTTTGAGGGAATCCATAATCTGCTGCATTAATAACCCTCCACTCAACTACATATCCCTCATTACGTAAACAGGATAATATAATACCAAAATCTCTCCCTCTCTGGATTACTGGTGATTTTAGTAATCTATCAACATTTTCTAATAATAAATATGAAGGCTTTTTAGCTTTAACTACATCATAAATATCCCACCATAATACTCCTTTAATTCCCGCAATTCCTTTTGCGCGAGTAGTAGCTACTGAATAATCTTGGCAAGGAAAACCTCCTACTAAAAGGTCGTGGTCTGGGATAGATTTTTTATCTACCTTATTTATATCTGTATTTAAATCTGGAAAATCTCCAAAATTTTCTACATAGCAATTATATGCATGCTGAACTTTTGTTTTTGGCTCCCATTGATTAGCCCAAACTGTTTCATGACCAGCTTTCTCTAGACCAAGTCGAAAACCGCCTACCCCAGCGAACAATTCAGCAACTTTCAATTTTATTTTTTCGCTATTTCAATTTTTAAGAAAAATTGATTTGACGATTTTCCCATTAATATTTTTCAAACTAATTGACATTGAATTATCAATGCTATTAACAAGAATAGAACCATAATTTTCTTTCAGAAAAGTATCCCCTATCCTCAAAGGTCCATACTCTTCTTTATTTTGAATATCTTTATTCTCGAAATCATAAAGTGAATAATTTAAACTACTTGAAGTCATTTCTGAAATTATTTTACCATTATCGGTTCTGAATTGATAAAGACCTCCTCTATGCCTATCTCCAGATATAACTAGAGTATGACTTAAATTTGTATTATCAATTAAATCTATCAACTTTCTTCTTTCCCAAGGAAAATTATTCCAAGATTCCCAACCATGTCCAATAGGTAAAAATTGAATTGATGAAGCAATAATTCTTAGATCAACTGTTTTATTAATTTTTTTCCTTAACCAAATCCATTGATTTTTCCCAAGAATTGATAATGAGCTATCTTGGTTTGGAATATATCGCTCTTTTCTTGGTGATCCTAAATTATCACTAGGTAGCAAAGCATCTCTAAAAGTTCTTGTATCAAGAAATAGTACTTGAAGGATTTTATTATCAATATTATAAGTTTTTTCAAAATAAAGTCCCTTCCTTGAACGTCTTACATCATCCGATGGAATATCCCAAAATTTTAAAAATAATTCTTTAGAACTTTCCTTAAAAAGATATTCTTTCCCTCCGTCATTCATTCCATAGTCATGGTCGTCCCAAATAGCTTCAAATGGAAGATTAAATTTTAACATTTTAAAATTTAACTTTTGTTTATTATACGCAAATTTTAGTTTTTCAAGTTCTTTTGTTTCACTATCACCGTATACATTATCACCAAGCATGAAAAATAAATCAAAGCTATCTTTTTTTATTGATTCAAAAATCGGAAGTGATTTGTGTTGATTTATACAAGAGCCAAAACCAATTTTCATCTGGTTTGAATCTTTTAATTGAATTTGGTTTGAGTTTTTCAACTGAAAAGAAACATTTGTATTATTCTCAGTACATGCTTCAAAGAAAAAAGTTGCGCAAAAATTTAAAAATAAAAAGGATGATAGATATCTATTCATATCCAAATCTACCCATCAACCCACAAACAGGAAACGAACTTTCTTTTCAAATCCTTTGCAGAGAATAGCGATAAAGGCACGAACCTCAAACTTCATACGCCTATATGGAACTTTTTTTGGACTTTATGATAGAAGGGTTAAATGTGTAAAAAAGTACGAGTCTCTTACTATTTAAGAAGTATCATTTTCTTGGTATCAACAAAATCACCTGCTTGAATCTTATAGAGATATACCCCTGCAGATACTGGCTGACCTTGATTATTGGTAGCATTCCATTGGATTGAATTATAGCCAGCATTTTGCTGAGTGCTAACCAGATTTCTAACTACTTTCCCTATCATATCATATATAGTAATGGTGACCAATTCATCTTCTGGCAAGTCATATTGTAAGATTGTAACAGGATTGAATGGATTGGGATAATTGGCGTACAACTTAAACACATTTGGTAAACCCATACCATTTAATTCCAAAAGACTAGTAAAAGGTGACTCGTATGCACCCATGTCAGGAGAGTTTCCTCCATAGTAAGAAGGATTTACATTAACAATAGTGTCGCCCATCCAATCTTCACCAGGTAGCATAAAGGAATCTAAATTGATGATTACCAATGCACTGCCCGCATCTATGCAAGGCGATTCTTGCTGTAAATGGAAGTCAGTGCTATCCATAAAAAGAGGATCAGCGGTGAAATTACCCACGCCATCAATACCACCATTTAGATTGGAATAATAGGGGAAAACTGTTCCGCTTACATCATCTGGAAAATTATTCCAAAGGATTGAATTTGCAAGA
>MDTE01082873.1_pt1 | contig 65679 bp, 49 predicted proteins | sample 811231 | NCBI WGS metagenome assembly MDTE01 (sample SAMN05326651, study PRJNA326480) | marine metagenome | isolation source: seawater | place: Indian Ocean: Red Sea | collected 2010
GATCGTCGACGACGCTCTGTTCTTCTTCGTCGACCGACCCGCCGCCGCCGCCGCCGTCGCCGAGCCCTTGTCCCTCGTCGACGTCTCCACCGCGTGCGTCGCCGGACCCGCGCGCGACACCGCGCCTCTCGGCGACGGCGTCACCATCGCGACACGCGTCACCTCCCTCGAACAGCCTCGCCCTCTCTCGCGTCGCTCGGCCGAATGGGAACGAAGAAATCAAACAAAAGATCGATCGAACACTCCCCCCTAATCCTTCTTCTTCAGCGCCTCATCGCGCAGTTCCTTCATCGCTTTACCCGCGGGCGTCTCCCCGAGCGTTTTTTCCGCCCCTTTCGCCGCGTTCGAGGTCCCGTCCTCGACCCAGCGTCGGATCGTTTTCAAGTTTTGTCGAAGCATTCGACTCGACTGTCGAACGTCCGTGCGCATGAGCGACGCGACGGCGAGCAAACCGGTGGCGGTGAGGATAAAGTTCGTCCACGCCATCGTCGCGTCGTCGTCGTCGAGCGGGGTCTCTCGCGTGCGCGCGTGCGCGCGACTTTGTCTGCGGTCGCGCGCCGCATCGCTCGGCACCGCACTCCTCGCCGAGGTCCATCGCGCGCCGTCTCGCGACCGATCGACGCGAACGCGATGTCCGCGATCGCGCGCGTCGTCGCGCGCCCGCGAACGACGCGCGACGCCGCCGTCGCGCGCGCGCGCGTCGGCGAAGAGAAGATGACGTCGAGAAGGATGTCATCGTCATCGTCGTCGTCATCGCGATCCACGATCGCGACGCGCGCGCGATCGCGGGCTACGTCGGCGCCGTTTGATCCGACGACGTCCGCATTCGACGCTCGAGACGCGCTGCGACGCGCGGACGAGGCGAGGGTGTTGGTGAGCGAGATCACCGCCATCGCGGCGAGCGCGGGGACGCCGGGCGCGGCGAGAACGGCGAGCGCGGTGGAGTCGTTGGCGCGACTCGTGATGCGTTCTGCGCGGGAATTAGACGTGCGAAATCCACCGACACCGCCGGAAATGGTGCGGAAGACGTTCGAGGCGTTGGGGGCGACGTATGTGAAGTTGGGACAGTTTATCGCGAGCGCGCCGAGCGTCTTTCCGAAGGAGTACGTCGACGAGTTTCAAAAGTGTTTAGACGCCACCGAACCGACGGATTTTAGCGTCATCAAGCGCACGATCGAAAAGGATTTGGGACGTTCCATCGATGACGTGTTCGCGACGATCGATCCGGTGCCCCTGGCGAGCGCGAGCGTGGCGCAGGTGCACCGCGCGACGCTCTTGAAGAGCGACAAACAAGTCGTCGTCAAGGTTTTAAAACCGAACGTCGAGGACACGCTCAAGGCGGATCTGAGCTTCGTGTTGATCGTGAGCAAGGTTTTACAATTTTTAAACCCAGAGCTCTCGCGAACGTCCCTCGTGGACATCGTCGGGGACATCAGGGAGTCCATGTTGGAGGAGACGGATTTCAGAAAAGAGGCGGCGAACGTCGACGCGTTTCGTCGATACCTGGAGGACTCGAACCTGACCTCCATCGCTAAGGCGCCGTACGTGTACAAACAGTTTAGCGGAAAGCGAGTCATGGTGATGGAATACTTTTCGGGAGTGCCTCTGACGGATTTGGACGCGATTCGATCGGTGAGTCGCGACGCGAATCCTGAGACGACGCTCGTCGACGCGCTCAACGTGTGGTTCGGAAGCGTCTTGGCGTGCGAGAGTTTCCACGCCGACGTTCACGCGGGAAATTTGATCGTGTGCGACGATGGTAAGGTTGGATTCATCGATTTTGGCATCGTGGGAAGGATCGCGCCGTCCATTTGGGGCGCCGTGCAAGCATTTTTTCAATCCACGGCGTCGAGAGATTACGAGCGCATGGCGCTCGCGTTGGTCACCATGGGCGCCACCGACGGCGACGTCGACGTCCCCAAGTTTGCCGAAGATTTACGCCGCGTGTACGAAACGTTAGACTCCATAGAACCCACGGTCACTGTCGAGGAGGACACCGTCGGCGGCGCCGCTCGAGCCGCCGTGAGCGTCGATCAACAACAAGTCGCGCAGCTCGCCTCCGACTTGCTCGTCGCCGCCGAGGAGAACAAAATCAAACTCCCCAAGGCGTTCGGCATCCTCATCAAACAATTGATTTACTTTGACCGTTACGTTCAGCTCTTGGCGCCGGATTTAGACGTTATCGACGACGATCGCATGGCTTTCGTCGACGCAGTCGCCGTCGACGTCCCGCCGCCGAGACTCGCGTGATGTAACGCCCGCGCGTCTCCCACCCTCACATCATCATGCGCGCCTCTGCATCATCACGCGCGCCGACGACGTCCTCGCGCGACGCGAAAGTCCTCTTCCCCGCGTCCGCGCGACGACGCGTACGCGCCCGCGCGCGTCGAGACGTCAACCTCCCGGAGATCGTCTCCGATGATTTATCCAACGCCCTCTTCGCGTCGAAAGATTTATGGAACACGACGATTCACGGCGTCGTCCTGCGTCGATGCGCGTCCGCGCGCGACGCCACGCACTGGTTGCAGTACATGCCGATGCGAAATCGCGCCGAGTTGGCGAGATTGATGCTCGAGTGGGCCGAGACGCCGTATTGTTTCGAGGTGGTCGGATACGAAGCGTGGGCCCGGGTGAAACCGACGACGACTTTTGGGAAAACGCCCAGTTTGGTGGATTTCGACGGTAAAGGGAACGATCTGTCGCACGAGATGACCATCGTGCGATATCTCGCGGATGAACTGGGATTGGCGGGCGAGGACGCGTTCGAGCGCGCCAAGTGCGACGAATTGTTTTCCCAGTGGTGGTGCACGTGTAGAAACTTTGGATTGACGCACGAGGGCGAGCAATACTCGGCGAGAGAGTTGCGATGCGTCACGGAGGACGACGTTCGGTGTCCGAGATATCAAGAGACGCATCGCGTGAATGATTTATCCGTCGCGCGGCGTTCGATTCAGGCGCTGCGCGTGTTCGAGGAAATTTTACGAGCCAACGGGACGGGACATCTCGTCGGCGATTCGATGACCTTCGTCGATCTCGCCCTGTTCGAGACGTTATTCGAGCTCGCCGAGCCCGAACACGCGCCGGATTTCGCGGAGACACTGGAACTTCCGCGATGCGGCGAGTTTCTCAAACGCGTCTCGCGAATGGATTCCATCGCCGCGTACGTCGCGTCGCCGACGCGCGTGCCGCGGTACGAGAGACCGAGCTACGCGTACATCGACGCGCGCGGTTCCATCCCGAAATAGCCTCACCCGGTCTCCTCTCTCGCTCCCCACCCACCCCGAAGCCCCGAAGAGGAGAAGAGGAGAAAAAGTAACCCACCCAGACGGAAAGTAGTTACCCGCGACACTCCGACGCGCGCGCCTCGTTCGGCGCGCGCGACGGCGCATGTCCTCCGACTACCCCTCGCCGACGCTCCGACCCGGTCCGCCGAGCGAGGACGCGCGCGCGGTCGAGCGCGCGCGCGCGGAGGCGTGCGAACGCGACGCCGCTCGAGGCGAGCGTCTCGACGCCGTTCGCGCGCTGTACGTCGACGACGACGTTCTCGTCGTCGATAAACCGCCGCAGACGTACGCGCACGATCTCGAACGCGTCGTCGCGCGCGGTGACGTCGTCGTGGACGAGGAGACGCGAGACGAACGCGCGTCTTCGAGAGAGGAGAGCGTCGCCGGCGCGACGACGATGCACCGACTCGACCGGGACACGAGCGGTGCGTTGGTGTGTGGACGAAACGGTGTGGCGACGACGAGTCTGTCGAATCAGTTCAAGGCGAGTGGGGTCGTGCGCAAGCGGTACGTCGCGCTGTGCGCCGTCACGGACGCGTTCGAGGAGGAGGAGGAGACGCGAGAGGAGTATCGCGTCGTCACGGGACACGGACGCGCGAAATTCGGTTTGTTTCGGTTGTATCGTTTGGAGGATGTCGATCGCGAATTACCGGGGTCGCGAAAAGTCAAGCGGTGCGAGACGACGATCATCATCGAGCGAAGGCGCGACGACGGCGCGCTCTTGGCCGAGTGTCGACCCGTGACCGGACGAACCCATCAAATTCGGTTACACGCCGCGAGTCTCGGGCTTCCGCTCGTCGGAGACGTGCGATACGGCGGACCCCCCGTATTTCCGGGCGTCGACGCGCGAGGCGCGCTGCTTCACGCGGAGACGATCGTTTTTAAGCATCCGAGGACGGGCGTCGACGTCCGCGTCTCCGCTCCGCGTCCGCCGTGGGCGCGTTGATCCGAACGCCGGATCGTTCGATGTATTCATTTTCGAGATGGTGCACGATTCCACGGCATCATTCACCACCGTCGTCGTCGCCCGCATTCACAGTTTCTCGCGCCGTCGACGCGCGCCGCCGCCGAGGGTCGCGTCGGCGCGCGGGTATCCATCTGTCCGGTCTCTCCTCCGTACGACATAAAATCTCATACTGCACGCTTTTTCAAGCCATCATTGCAACTCGAGTGGCACGCGATCGATCCCACGCGACCGGGACGCGAGACGCCGCAGACGCGGACGCGGACGCGGACGCCCGCGCCGCGCCCCCCCCGCGCCGCCGTCATGGTCTCCGCCGTGCACGGCGTCCTGATCACCGCCGACGTCCCGCTCAAGCAATACATCCTCCACCTGAACGACCTCGCCCCCGCCGAGGGAAAATTTCTCATCGCCGACCTCGACGACCGACGCGTGCTCGTGCAACCGTCTCGCGCGGACGCGATACGCGCCGAGATCGAGCGGTATCAACAGAGCACGCAGTACGTCGCGCCGACGACGATGACGAAACAGTGAGCGAGCGAGAGAAGGGGCGCTCGATGTGTAACATTCATTCATTCATTCATTCATTCACGCGTTCGATTCTCTCGACACACGGCGACGCTCGTGAACCCCGCGCGCGCGTCCACCTCGCGAAACGCGAGGAAAAAAAACACTCGATCGATCGCGCCCGTCATGTCGTCCACGGAGGGGAAACCGATCGCGTGCAGAGCGGCGGTGGCGTTCGAGCCGTGTAAACCATTGGAACTCGTGGACGTCGTCGTCGCCCCGCCGCAGCGCGGAGAGGTGCGGGTGAAGATAACGCACGCGGCGTTGTGTCACACGGATGCGTACACGCTCGGTGGATTCGATTCGGAGGGGAAGTTTCCGTGCATCCTGGGACACGAGGCGGCGGGCGTCGTGGAATCCGTCGGCGAGGGGGTGACGTCGTGTAAAGCGGGCGATAGGGTGATTCCGTGTTATCAAGCGTACTGCGCGGATATCTCGGAGAATCCGTGCGATCATTGCGTGCATCCAAAGTCGAATCTGTGCCAAGCGGTGCGAGCGTGGACGGGGAGAGGGGTGATGAAGACGGACGATAAGTCTCGATTTACGCTCGCGTCGGACGGGTCGGAGATTTTTCACTTCATGGGCACGAGTACGTTCAGTGAATACACCGTCTTGCACGAGGTTTCGGTGGCCAAGGTGGATAATGACGAGGCGCCGTTGGAAAAGGTGTGTCTGCTGGGATGCGGCGTGAGCACGGGATGGGGCGCGGTGCACAACACGGCGCAGGTGGAAGCCGGGAGCACCGTCGCCGTGTTCGGTTTGGGCGCGGTTGGTTTGGCGTGCGTTGAGGCCGCGGTCGAGGCCGGGGCGAAGCGAGTGATCGCCGTCGACACGAACGATGAGAAGGAGGCGGTGGCGCGCGAGTTCGGGGCGACGGATTTCGTCAACCCCACCAAGTTTGAGGAGAAGAATTCGCAAACTGTCATCGTGGAGATGACGGACGGCGGCGTCGATTACTCGTTTGAATGCGTTGGTAACGTCAACGTCATGCGAAGCGCGCTCGAGTGCTGCAGAAAGGGATGGGGTACGTCCGTCATCGTCGGTGTCGCCGCCGCTGGCACGGAAATCGCCACGCGTCCGTTCCAACTCGTCACGGGACGTACGTGGAAGGGAACCGCCTTTGGCGGATACAAGAGCCGCATCGCCGTGCCGAAACTCGTCGAAAAGTACATGGCTGGTGGAACCAAGTTGGACAGGTACATCACCCATCGCATGAAGTTTGACGAAATCAACAAAGCCTTCGACTTGTTGCACGAGGGTAAATGTTTGCGTTGCGTGTTGGCCTTCTAAGTGAACATTACACCTTTAGTCTATGATGGTTAGTCATGAAATCTAATTTACAACTTTAAGCGAGTGCCTTGGCGTGAAATTCAATGTGTTCGCGCATGAACGTCGACACGAAGTAGTAACTGTGATCGTACCCGTCGTGCAATCTGTACGTCACGTCGCATCCCTTTGCTTTCGCCGCGTCGACGAAGCGCTCCGGGTAGAGCTGCGTCGAATAAAACGAGTCCGCCGCCCCTTGGTCGATGAGAATAGCCAACGGAAACGTCCCATCGAACGCTTTCACGAGTTCAGTCGCGTCATGTCGCTTCGCGACGTCCGAATCGGCGCTTCCCAGGTACATCTTCAACGCCTTTTGACCCCACGGACAATCCTTCGCCGTCGGGTTGCTCACCGGCGCGAACGCGCTCACGCTCTTAAACGCCTCGGGATTCTTCAACGCCAACGTCAGCGCCCCGTGACCACCCATCGAGTGTCCGGTGATGGAACACCTATCGCAATCGAGCGGTAATCCACTGCTCCGTCGCAACACCTCGGGTAATTCACGCGTCACGAAGGAATACATTCGATAGTGCTCGGCCCACGGCGCCTCGGTTGCGTCCAGGTAAAATCCAGCCCCCTTGCCCATGTCCCATCCGTCGTCGTCCGCGACGCCGTCGCCGCGCGGGGATGTGTCCGGCATCACCATCGCCACGCGCGCGCGGGAGAGGTGTTCGAACGCGCATCCCTTTTGCGCGACGTTTTCATCCGTGCACGTCAATCCGCTGAGGTAGTAGAGGATCGGAAACGTCTCCGACGGACTCGACGCGTCCGGAACGAATACGGAGAACACGGTCGCGCATTTGAGGGTTTCGGACTCCAACTGGAACCGGTGGAGGGCGCCGTGGTGCGCGCGGGTGACGCTGAGCGCCTTCAACGCCGTCATGAGCCGACGCGCTTCGCAAAGTGAGGGGCGTGTAATCGTACAACAACGCGAGGTGACGTGCCTACTACTGATGGAATCAATCCACTCGTATCGCTCGATTCTCTTCCGCGAGATCGCTCTGATACCGCGCGGCGACCGTTTGGATGTCTTGGCTCACCGTGTACGCCGAAGCGGCGATGAGAAGACCGCACGGAATCCAAAAGAGAACGGAGAGCAGGAACGCGAATTCGCGTCCGAACGCAGCGATGAAACCGGCGACGACGAGTGGTCCTAACCCTTTGCCTAAATCGTCGGTGAGCATGAATAGGGAGAAGGCTGTGCCGCGATTGATTGGATGCAACACGTTGAGCAACACGGCTCGAATGTTGACGCCGACGCACGACGCGATGAGACCCGCGAATAGAGCGATGATAGACTTGAAGGTGAGGTCGAAACCGCTACGGTCGTAATCTGCCAAGACGAGATACGCGCACGGAATCACCCCCGCGATGGCCGTGGCTCCCATGAAGAGGGAGACTTTTTTCGGAGATTCGTTGTAAAGCATTTGACCGTACCAGCCCGCCAACACCGTTCCGATCATGCCGCCGACGCTGAACGTGATCAGTAACGTCGTGCTATGTTTGACCCCTAATCCTTTGTCTTGCGCCAAGTAATCGTTGAAAAACGTGTTAATCATGCTCCACGGCACGCAACCGGAAATTCCTTGCATCAGAAATAACGCGACAGTTTTCACCGAAACGATGCCGTGCACCTTGCGCAGGTACATCATCACGGCGCCGGTGCTCGCGTTCGCTCCTCGCGGCACCGGAGGCGTGCTAGGTCTAGACGAAACGAGAAACTCTTGCTCTGAACTCTGTTCTTCATCCGGAGTCTCCTCCATGGCGCCTCGAACCGGTTCCTCCACAAAGAACATCAACAATATCGCGACAAAGATTCCGGGAATCGCCACGACGGCGAACGGTAATCTCCAACCGTAGTGCTCCCCCACGTACCCAGCGATGGCTTGCCCGCTCACGACTCCGAATGTCATCGACAGTCCCGTCACCGCGCTCATCTTCGTCCGCTCGCTCGGCGGAAACAAATCGCTCGAGAGCGAATACGTCAACGGCGCGGCGCCGCCCACCGCGATGCCCGTGAGCGCGCGCAACAGATACAACTGTCCAAACGTCGTCACTCCCGGAAACCACGCGAGGACGTTCGGACACGATCCCAACAAGAGCGTCCACGCGAAGAGTTTCGTCCGAGGATAATAATCCGCCAACGAACCGATCAACACCGCCGCCGGCGCGCCGAGCAAAAAGAACGCGAACGCGATCTGTCCACCCAATTTATAATCCCTCTCCGCCTCCGAGAGATTCAAATCCTCCGCGATGGCGGTGAGATTAGGCGCGAGTAAATTCTGGTCGGCGAACACCAATCCGAGGCCGAGACACATGACGACGTACGTGCGCTTCATGGCTCTCGACAGCCTCCTTCGGCCCCGTCTCTCCGACCTCAACGCGCGCGTGTTCGCCGAGACCGCCTTGCGCATGCGCGCGCGCGGCGTTCGCGGCGCGATTCAAGTTTCAACCGTTCGATGCGTTCGAGCTCGAGACGGGACGGGACGATGTCGCGCGTCGCGCGCGCGCGCGAACCCGCGCGCGAGACGACGCGATGCGCGCGCGCGTTCGACCGCGTCGGGACGCGCGTCGCGTCGGGTCGCTCGTCGTCGCGCGGCGTCGTGTGTCGTCGGTTCTCGTCGCGACTCTCTCTCTCTCTCTCTCTCTCTCGTGATTACATTACATTCCCTCGACGCGCCACCGCGCGCGACGCGACGCCTCGACGCTCACATCGCGCGCTTGATATTCTCTCGAAACGACGCGCTCAGGACGCCCAAGACGGGCCAGAGTCCGATCAACGCCGCCTTTTGCGCGGGAGACGCGGTGAAGGTGGTTCTGTCCCAGCCCACGAGCAACTTTATCGCCACGAAGACGTACGCGATCGTCGCGACGGGCGCGGAGAAGACCCATCCGACGAGCGGGAGACCGCTGAGCACCGGGACGCCGCGCGCGAGGGTGGACCCGCGGGTCGAGGGGACGCCCCGCGCGAGAGATGGGGCGCGCGCGTGCGACCCGGGACGGTGTCGAGACGAAGGGACGGCGCGCGCGGTGACGACGCGCGCTCGAGGAGAACTCGAGGACGCGCGCGCGCGCGTCGCGCGCGTCGTGGGAACGCGCGCGAGAGAGACGGACGCGAGGCGCATGGGCACACTGACGTCGGGAACGAATGGATGGAAAAGTGTGGGTTTCGGTTTCGAGTCACGCGGCGTCGAGGCGCGCGTGCGCTTTTTGTCCGAGGAGGTACGCGGCGCACCACAGAGTGATCTCGCGACCGGAATTGAGGACGAGATTCACGAGACCCGGACCCGGGCACACGCCGGCGAGGCCCCATCCGATGCCGAAGAGGGTCGCGCCGAGGAGAAGCTTGTCGTCGACGTATTTCGGCGCGGACGCGAACGCGCGCGCCATGGATGGACGCGCGACGCCGAGAACGTTTTGTGAGAGGAATTTGGCCGAGACGACGAGCGCTAACGCGCCGCCCATTACGAACACGAGCGACGGATCGAACGCCTTGGACGTCACGGCGAGGAAACCGGCGACTTTGGCCGGGTTCGTCATCCCTGAGATGACGAGACCGAGACCGAAAAAGAGACCGGCGAAGTGTTCGCTGACGAGCTCGAGTCTCTTGATAAAGTCCGTCACGCCGCCACCCTCTCGCTTGGCGAGCGTGTGGAGGCTGGCCTGTACGGCGACGCCCGCGGCGAGCACTTTTCCGTAGAGCACGCGCTTCGCCTCGGGAGAATGCGCCACGGCGTCGAGCGTTTTCGTCGCCTGCGAGACGTGTAACTCGTCCAGCGTTCCCGTCACCGCGACCACCAACGCACCGACCACCATGAAGACGCACGTGTACACCATGGAACGCACGCGTAGCTGTCCGTTTCCAGAAATTCCGTGTCCGCTCGTGCACCCGCATCCGAGCGCGCTTCCGAAGCCGACGAGCGCGCCGGCGACGATCGCTCGCGGCGCCTCCACCATGGGCACCGCCGCCTGCGCGCCCAAAATCATCGGCGCGATGTATCCCGCGGCGACGAGACCGAGCAAAAACGACGCGTTCGTCGCCTCGCCCCGTCCCTGCGCGAAGGCTTTCGTCTCGCCCGAGACTCCCAAATTCTTCCCGGCGTTGAGTCGCTTCGCCACCACCATCGATCCGAGAACGAGACCGCCCGCCAACGCCGAGTCCGGCGTGAATTGTAAATTCATCATCGGTCCGTGATGCGCGGTGACGACGGAGCGTCGATCGCGCGCGGGAAAACGCGTCGGTCGACGGGATGTGGCGAATTGTCTCCTCTCGGGAATTCTCAAAGAGAATGCGAATCGACGCGACGACGTCGACGAGACGGCGCCGATGGACGCGTGCGCGGCGTGCATGTCGACGATGAACGGTGGGACGCTCGGCGCGCGTCGGACGCGAGCGTTCGTGTGAGGAGAGGCGGTGTCCCGTCTCGGGGACGGACGGTTGGGGACTGTTGGATAATCCTAGTCGTCATTCGTACAAGAGGTTTCGCGGCGGGCTCATCGAACGAGGAACACCTCTCGAAGATCTCTGAGCGCTTTCTCCAACGCGTTGAAGACGTGTCTGTTGCTCACGGCGACGGGTCGAAGAGAATCCGAGACTCGGCGAAGACACGCGTCCAAGACCTCGGCGGAGGCGCCGTGGTCGGCGCACGCCTTTACGGTGAGCGTCGCCTGTACGATGGCGGTGATGAGCTGTGTGACTTTAACCTTGTCTGGATCGGCGTCGGGAGACGCAGAGGTGGGCGCGGAAGCGTTCGCGGCCGATGAGCCGGCGGCAAGAGGTTCCTCGAGACTCGGGTTGAGCACGACGGTGCTCTCGGCGCCAGCGGCGCCGGCGCGTTGCGCGCGGTAGACGATGCGTCTCGCGCCCATGCCGGCGGTGGCGACGATGTCTTCGGCGGTGGACGCGAAGACTTCGTCGGATGTCGGTAGCACGGACGGGGGCGCGAATCGCGAGAGATTACGCTGACTATCGCCGACGTTTTGACTCTTAATCTTGCGCCACAGGGCGAGCGGTTTGTCGTGATGTCCCTGTTGCTGTCGCAGACGCAGCAAGGCAGCCTCCAACTCGGCGTTGGCGTCGCGTAGGCTGAGTACAACGGCAGCGTATTCTCGTTGAAACTTGAGCGCCTCCCCGTTCGTCTCCGCCGCCAATCTCACGTGCTCTGGTTTATTCTTAAACTCCTCCGCGGCGTCATTCTTCTCGCGAAGCGCGTCGACGAGCTCTCGTTTCCTCTCGATGGCTTGATGCGCTTCGTTGAGCAAACGAACGTCAATCTCTCGCATTTGCGCGGCGACGGCGACGCCGGCGCCGTACGCGTGACCGTTCGCCGCGGGCATGGGATCGAGCGTTCCGCGAAAACCGGCTGTGAAGGCTTCGTTCTCGACTTGCTCGGCGGTGCCGGCGGCGATGAGATCCATCTCCTCCGTCGTGACGTTCACGGGCATGATGTCGACATCTCTGACGAGTTCAACGCCGAGTTCAGGTCTCGCGAATTGCACTCGACACCTCGAGCGCTCTACTATCAAGATGTTGCCCATGTACGGCGAGTGAAACCTCGGATGAACCGCCAACACCGTCTGACCCACCTCGAGCGGCGGCGCGACTTTGAGTCCGCACGTCCACTCCGCAATCTTCGTTTCGAGCTCTTCCGTCATCCCTTTACCCTGTAATTTTAATCTAGTCAATTCACGCGCGGCGTGTCTACAATACTCCAAGTCGAGGCGCTCATCCTTCAAAAACTTGAGCGACAGACGCCTCGCCTTGGGTAGTTTTTGACGAATCTTCCTCCACTCGCCGCGCGTCGCCGTGCGCACGTCTCCTTTACCGATGCTCTCCAGCCACCGCGCGAAACTATTATCGCTGAACCAAGTCTTGTCCGTACCAGCCGTGAAAAAGTTCGCGTTCGCCCACCGCTTCGTCAGAGGATCGTGTGCACCGATCAGCAGACGCGCGCGATTATCGCCTCTCGAATCCGTTGTCCCCGCCGTCTCGCTCAGACGATGATCCCCGAACAACGAAGACGCGGCTCCGAGACCGACGGACTCGATCTCACGAGAGATGTGTCGTCGCGGTCTGATCATCTTGAGCATCTTCTTACCCACCGGCACGGGCAAAGGCTTATACTTGGGCAAAGGCGGCAAATGACGCGACGGCGACGCGTTCGGCGCTCTCGATCGACCGACGGACGGCTTTCGCTTCTTCTTCAAAGTATCCACCTGCTCCGCGCTCACGTTATCGGCGAGCGTCATCAACCCATCGAGCGCGCCGAAGAGCGTATCCTCGTCCGTCGTCAACGATTTCTTCCCTCTACCTGGCGACCCGTTCTTCGCCGCCGGCGCGGAACTGAAATCTTCATCCGGAAACAGCGCTCGAGCGCGCTTTCGTCTGGGCGTCACCGGCTTCCCCAACGCCAAGTCTATGATTTGATTTTTTGCATAATTCCTCGCTGGGCTCGCCTGTTGCGCCGCGCGAACCGCCTCCCGATTGATCTGAGGCGAGAGCGACACCAAAACCTCCGCCGCCCTCTCAAAATTCGCGTACGCGCTCGACGGTTTCCTCGGTGTCCGCCTCCCCGCCACTCGCGGCGCCTCCACCCCGAGCACGCTCACAATAGCCGACTTCTTCGTCGCACCGTTCTCTCCCTTCCCATCGGACGTCCCATTCACCGCCTCCTCTCGCTCGATGGACTTCCCTCTCTTCGGCGTCCGCGAACCCGCTCTTCCCGTCGTCGTCGCCCCTCCGCTCTTCGTCTCCGCCGATCCCGCGCGTTCGGTTCGCGCGCGTTTTCCTCGTCCCAGCGTCTCCTCCGTCTCCGTCTTCACCTGCGTCGTCGTCGAATTCGCCCGCGGTCAGTCGGTGTGGACGCCTCGCGTGTGGACGCCTCGCGCGCGCGCCGGGACGCCCGTCGAGACTGAAAATTTAAAATTCCACCCTTCGCGCATCCGTACCTCAGCCTTGGCGCTCGCGCGCGATCTCGCGTCGCGACCGGGCGAGCGCGAGACATCAAGCGCGGAACAGTTCGTCTCGCCGTTCGATCGCGCGGACGCGCGTCGACTCGAGCGACGCGACGGCGAATCGATCATCCCGTCGACCGACTGGCGAATTCGGGTCGTCGCGCGCGCGGCGTCGATGAGGGCGCGAGACGACGCGCGGATCGGTGGAGAGGCGAAGCGCGCGAACGTGCGTCGCGTCGCGGGCGCGAGCGCGAGCGAGACGACGCGCGCGCGTCTGTGCGGCGGCGACGGTCGAGTCGGTGGGTCGCCTGTCGTGGGACGTTTGAAGTGGTGTTCGGTTATAGTTCAAGTATGTATGTGTACAACCATCTGTCCGGTCGTTTTTTGTGATAAAAAAGTGTCCCCAGGCGGCGACCGTCGACCGTCGACGGCGATCGACGCGCGAGAGGACGACGGCGGGCGACGCCATGTCGCTCGACGACGCGCGACCGGGCGAGAGCGACGTCGAGCCCGTGTTCTCGCGCGTGAGCGCGGTCAGATCGGACGCGCGGGACGGCGACGGTGATGTTCACGACGACCACGCGCGCGGTGGGTTCTCGGGACGGTCCGGGACGCCGACGATGAAAACCGACGTCGGGGCGAGCGGTGACGCGCGAGAGGGGGACGGGGACGTTCAAATTCTTGGATTGGACGACGAAGATCACAGGTTTAACCTGAAGACGCTCTGGCGGTTCATGGGACCGGGGTTTTTGATGTGCATCGCGTACGTGGATCCGGGCAACTTTGAGAGCGACCTCCAGGCGGGGACGCTTTTCGGGTATAAATTGCTGTGGGTGCTCCTGTGGGCGACGTTGGGCGGGTGGTACATTCAGGGATTGACGGTGCGCCTGGCGTTGGCGACGGGATGGGACCTGGCGAGGTGTTTCAGGGAGGAGTACCCGGACCCGGTGCGATACGCGCTGTGGGTGATATCGGAGCTCGCGATCATCGCGAGCGATGTGCCGGAGGTGATCGGGACGGCGTTGGCGCTCAAGTTGATATTTAATATTCCCACGTGGGTCGGGGTGGTGTTGACGTCGATGTCGACGATGGTGTTTTTGGGATTGCAATCGTTCGGGGTGAGAAAGTTGGAGGCGTTCATGGCGTCGCTCGTGGGGGTGATGTCGCTGTGTTTCTTAGCTGAGGTGACGTTCGTGGACGCACCGGCGTCGTCGGTCGTCGCAGGAATCGTGTTGCCGCGATTGCCGAGCACCAAGGCGCTGTACATTGCGATTTCCCTCGTCGGCGCGGTGGTCATGCCGCACAACTTGTTCTTGCACAGCGCGCTGGTGTTGAGTAGAGGTTTTAGTCTAGGCGAGAGGAGCTTGAAGATGGCGTACAAGTATAACATCGTGGAGTCTGGTCTCGCCTTGGCGGTGTCGTTATTCATTAACTTCGCCGTCATCATCGTCGGCGCGGCGAACTACGCGCAATTGACGGATCCGGTGCAGATGCAAGAGGTGCGCGAACGGCCACTGCAGTACGCGCCGGAGATGTTGAAACAAGTGCTCGGATCGTCCGCGAAGGGATTCTTCGCCGCGGCGCTGTTAGCTTCAGGTCAGAGTTCAACCATCACCGGCACGTACGCTGGACAATTCGTCATGGATGGCTTCTTGGAGCTTCGAGTCAATCCTGTGCTTAGAGCCGCCGTCACGAGAATGTGCGCCATCCTTCCCTCTCTCGCCGTCGTTCTCATCGCCGGCGACTCGTACTCCGAGTCTCTGATCGTGATTTCGTCGACAGTCTTAGCCATTCAGTTGCCCTACGCGCTGATTCCACTCATCAAGTTCACGGCGAGTCCGAACATGATGGGTCCGATGGCGGTGCCGACGACGCAACTCAAATTCACCCAATGTCTCGCGGGTTCCGTCATCGTCGCCAACGTCGTCCTCATCATCATCATCGTCGCCGAGTCCGGTCTCATCACCGCCACCTTCGGCGGAGTCTTCCTCGCGCTCGTCATCACGGCGACGCTCGCCGCGTACGTCGTCTCCCTTCTCTACCTCGCGCGCAGGCCCGTGCACCAAAACTTGACCAACCGCTGGTCGAGACGCATGAAACTCGCCACCGCCGACGACGTCAATCTCGACGACACGTCGTGGAACAACGACGAATTGCTTCCAGATCCGGACCGACCCGCCGTGTACTCACTGTGACCCCTCGCGACGCTTGTAATGCCCATCCGCCGCGTCTTCGAGACGCGTCTCCAAAAACGTGCACTTTTTCGGGACCCATCGTCTCGTCACTCCCGCGCGGGAATGCATCGCGCGGCGACGTCCCCGGCCGTCACCTCTCCGACCGCGCGCGCGCGACGACCGACCGTCGCGTCTCGCCCGTCGTCTCGCGCGTCCACGGTCGCCATGGACGCGCGCGTCGCGAACGATCGCGTCGTCGACGTGCGCTTTTTCCCAGAGGACGACGACCCGCACGTGACCCTGTCGCTTCGATTTCCCGACGGCAAGGAGACGCGAATGCGACGGAAACTGCGCGAGACGATCGGTGCCGCGTTCGCCAGGCTTCGGTCGACGGCGGCGAAGCGTCGAGGGTGCGGGTCGGCGACGACGGCGCCGACGGCGACGGCGTTGTCCCGAGACGACGGCGACGTCTCCGAGGACGTCCCGCACGTCGACGCGTGGACGGAGGGAAGCGTGATGACGATCGAGGGCGTGAGGTATCGCGTGCGCGTGAACGCACCCGAGGTGACCGGGGTGGTGAGCGTGGATTTTCCGATGGTGGGGTACCCGCTCGCCGCGACGGCGACGGGGACGACGTTTTGCGAACAAGACGACGTCGTCTTCGCGTGGAGCGTCGACGGCGAGGAGGTGGGCGAGACGGGGAGGTTTTACACGCCGACGTCGGCGGATGTCGGGAAGCGGTTGGTGGTCGAGGCGCGAGGCGCGCGACATCGTGAGACGGGTGAGGTGTGCGGCGGCGCGGCGACGTTTGAGTTTTCCGCCGTCGTCTCCGAGCTCGGCGTCGACCGACGAGACGCGACGGAGAGACTGGCGCCGGCGTCCGCGAGTTCGTCCGCGGCGACGACGTATCGAATCATGACGTATAACGTGCTCGCGGACGCGTACTCGCACACGTGGAGCACGATGTTTCCGTACTTTGCCAAAGACTTATCCAACGCCGCTCGGCGGTTACAACTCGTGTGCGAAGACATCTTGTTCGCCGACGCCGACGTCGTCGCGCTGCAAGAGGTTGATAAGAAGTGGTACGAATTGTTATTCGAACCTATTTTGACGTCGCGCGGGTACATCGCGACCGAGTGGGCCGGAAAATCAGGGAAAACCGCGGAGGGATGCGCCGTATTTTTTCGCGCGTCGACGTTTCCCGCCATCGTTTCGGAACGCGTCATTCAGTTGACGAAGATGCGAGACGCGAACGTGGCGCGGTGGATCGAGGAGGAGACGAACGTCGAGCTCGCAAAGGCGCTCGACAAAATCACGTCCATCGCGCAGTTGATCAAAGTTCGAACCGCCTCCGGAGGCGCGTTGTGCGTGGGCAACACGCACTTGTTTTTTCATCCCGGCGCCATGCACGTGCGGGTGCTGCAGGCGCACGAATTCGTTCGACGGGCGAACGAGCACGCGGGAGAGGACACACCGCTCGTGTTATGCGGTGATTTTAACGGCGAACCGGAGGACGGCGTGATTCGGTATCTGCGGCGCGGGGAGATCGACGCGTCGGACGAAGACTGGGTTCGCGGTAGTCTCTTCCGGTGGGGCGGGACGAGCTCTCGCGACGCGGCCAAGGATATATACTACATCTTGGACGACGGTCGCGGGTACGCCGTCGATGCAAACGTCAAAGTGACCAACGCGCTCGAGCTCCAGCGTCTGAACGAACGCTCGATCGCGATGAGTCTGTGCGCGAGAACGCTCGAAAAGGACTGGGGCGCGACGTGCAAATGCGACGAAGTCACCGAGTCGACGAGCCCCATCGTCGACGTGAAAAAGCACGTCAAGGCTGGGTGTACTTTTAAAAATTGTCACAAGGTGGCCGCGTTCACCCTGCGACGCGAGAGCGCCCTCGAGCCCGGATTAACGATGACCGACGACGACCTCGCCGCCGCGAGGCGCGCCTTCGCCGACGTAAAGCGCGCCGCCGACGCCGGGCTCGAGGATTTGACCAATCGACAGCGCGTCCTCGCCGAGTCCCTCCGCTCCGACGACGCCTCATCGAGCGCGCATCCGATCGGATGCGGCGCCCGCCTCCGCATAGCCCGCGACCTCGTCTCCGCGGGCGGATTCCCCGAGTGGACAAACTACGTGGGAGGCTTCGTCGGCGCGCTCGATTACGTCTGGGCGTCGGCGCGCGATTTCACCCCTCGCGCCGTCTCCCCGCTCCCTCCTCTCACCGCCGTCACCGAGAGCGTCGCCCTTCCGAACGCGTGTTTTCCCAGCGATCACGTCCCGATCGTCGTGGACGTGGAGAGAAGAACCGACCGAAAAGAGGCGCGCGTTCGATGCGCGTCCCGCGGGTAAAATCTTTCCCACTCGGCTCGAGAATCTCTCCCTCTACTCTCTCGACGCCCTCCTCCGCAGTTGACGACGCGTCGACGCGCGCGCGACCGAACGAGATGTTGGCGACGTCCTCGAGCGTTCGCTGCGGCGCGCCGCGCGCGCGAGCGGGCGACGCGCGACGCGCGACGGCGCGCGCGCGCGTCCTATCCACTCGGGCGCGCGCGACGCGCGGGGACGGGGACGCGGTCGCGAGCGAGCGAGAGACGACGAGACGGCGGACGCTGGCGACGCTGGTGTCCGTGACGTGCGGGGCGACGATCGGGAGGGCGACGGAGGCGCGCGCGGGCGAGGGCGAGGGAGCGAACGAGGGGGATGATGCGATCGAGCCGCGGGCGCCGCCGAGAGCGCTGTCGACGAAACGGGTGCGGAGCGAGTCGCTGGCGTATGAGTTCTCGTACGCGATCGAGGCGGAGAGCGGGAAACCGATCAGTTGGGCGGTGAGTCGCGAGCGGGATACGTACTCGAGCGCGGAGCCGATGTCGCCGAACGCGCGTCAACGCATCGTGTACGAGCTCTTGAGCTTTAAGGGTCCGTTGACGACGGTGGTGACGGTGAGCAACACGCCGCCGGCGCTCGAGTCGAAGCCGGTGAAGGAGTGGACGGCGAAGCGGGTGGCGAACGCGGTGTTGTCGGATAAGGCGACGGGACGCGTGGCGAGCGGCCAACGCGTGAGTCTGGCCGAGGTGGACAACGCGCGCACGGAAATCATCGACGGTACGCCGTACCATTACTACGAATACATCTCGCAAGGCTCGCCGAACTTGCGCGAACCGGAAGCGACGACGTTTCGACACAGCTACGGGGTAACGGTGGAACGGGATGGATATTTGTACACGTTGAGTTCGAGCGCTCCTGAAATTTACTGGGACGAACTCAGCCGCGGCTTTGATGAGACCATCAACAGCTTTAGATTGACGAAGCCGAACAAGAAGAAGTACAGACAACCCGGGAACGAAGGTCTGGGGATTTCTTTGCCATTCTAAGTTTGTTTGCCGGCTCGCTATTTTTTCTAAGATGCTACAGTAGTGCTAAAAGTTGGTTGTGATCCAATTCTCCTTCCATAGAGTTCAACGCCTGTCTCGCCTCTGTGACCGTCAATTCTTTCGCGTTTTTCGCGAGCGCCATCGCTATTCGCCACGCCGTCGTGCGCAGTGCTTGATCGAGCCCGTTCTTCTGTCTCGACAACGACTTGAGGCAAGCCTCCTGCAGTTTGTCGAATTTATCAGACGACAGCGCGGCGATTTTCGCCGGCGTCGTGAATCCGGCGCTGTACAAGGCTCTCGCTCGAGCGCCGGTCATACCTTCGAGACGCATGAGTGGTAGCAGCTCCCGCCGCGCACCAGCTTGCAGCTCTTCGCTGGCGTTTTGCAACAAGCCTGCGAGAGCGTGCCATCCGCACTGTTCGCAAAGCACGCTCGCCATGCCCGCCGCCGTTGCCGCGGCGGTCTGGAGAGTTTCAATCTTGCCGCGATCCACGCCGTCGTTCGTCAGCGCCGACCATTTTCGAGCCAATTCCACGTTTGTGTCTTCGCCCCTTAACAAATCGTCCAGAAGCAATGCCGCGGCTAAACGCTCGTGTCTCGCCATCTTTGCCTTCGACTCTCTAGACACGAGCTGGCGATGTTGCGCACGCTCTGCGAAATGCCGCGTCACGTCCAAGTGTTTCTCCCCGAGCTCGTAGAGATCGGGATACCGACTCATCCAGTCTCCCCAGACTCGAAGATTGAGGTTCATGACGAACGGATTCGTCTCGGGCCAGACACAGAAAAACAACAGATGCGTCTTCGTCGATAGATTCAAACCATTCACCATAGCTTGGTTCAATTCGACGCGCAGTATTTTCGCGCGTTCGATCGGTAAAGTACACTTGTAAAACGCGAAGCCCTCGGGCGTGGAGCACCATTCGGCGCCGCGATCCACGCGTCGAGCCTCAACCAATCCCTTCTCATAGATTTCCTTCAACGCTGAATCTTGACACGCGAGAATAGAAGCGTTGTCTCGTCCAGAAGACCACGCAAACGTCCGACAGGCGAGCTCACCGGCGTCTTCTTTCGTTTTAAGTATGCCGCACGCGATCGACTCGAGATAAAAACGACATTGGCTGGTCGAGACTTTCGGATTCTTCATCGGAGGAAACAGACGCGATTCGAGCGGAGGGAGCTCTCCGCACACGAGATTCTGCGCCCACGTCGTGTGTTGTCGATTCGAGATTAGCAAGAACGACTCACCAAAGTCACTCTGGCCCTTCCTACCGGCTCTGCCGGCCATCTGCTTGTATTGAGCCATCGAAGGCGTCGGAACTCCGCGAATCGAACCTCGCAGAATGACGCACCGTCTCGCCGGAAGGTTAACCCCTGCGGCGAGCGTCGTCGTGCACGTCATGGCTAAAATGGCTCCATTCCTGAAACCCTCTTCTATCACTTTCTTCTCCACTGCCGTCAGACCGGCGTGATGCCACGCGAGACCGGCGCGAGCGCACGTCACTAAGTCTATGTTCGGTTCACCTTCCGCAGCCTCGTACAATTTTTCGACGCAGGTCTCTCGAAGCCCCGCAGTCTGCGGATTCGGAGGGAACATGCGCGAGAGCGCCAACGCGAACGTCACGCACTGTCTCTTACTGATGCAGAAAATCAACGAACTGTGCCCTCTGACGTACACCGCACCCACCAACTCCGCGATGACGTCGATCTCCGCCGAGCTCCACGGTGCGTCTCCCACTCTTGACAACTCGGCGCTCTCGCCGTCTCCGCCCTTACGCTTCACGAACATACCGTCCACACTCACCACGTGCTCCTTAAGTTCGACCGGTCTAGAATTCCCCACGTACGTCTCCGCGTCCAACCACGTGCCCAATCTCTCCAACGATTCTCGTCCGACGGTCGCCGACATGGCGACGATTTGCGGTCCTCCGCTCGCCAATCTTCCCGACTTGACCGCGTGTCGAATCTTCGCCAACATCCCCTCCAGCGTCGCCCCGCGCTCGTTCTCGCTCACCATGTGTAACTCATCCACGACCACGACGGCTAAATTCTCAATCTCTCCCCTCTCGAACATTCTATTCACGCATCCGCTCGCCTTTTCGATGGTGGCCACGGCGACGCGCTCTCGTCCCGCCAGCGGTGCGCCCTCGCACTCCGTCCCCGCGTACCCTCGCACCTCGGCCTTGATCTCGCGCAACGCTTTCTCCAACGACTCCACTTTCTCGCGCACGAGCGCGACGTACGGGAGCACGACGAGCGCCCGAGCGCGCGGATTCGCGTCGAGGCGTCGTCGAAGCAATTCGTCGGCGACTCGAGACTTCCCACCGCCCGTGGGCGCGGTGTAGACGAGCGAGCGCCCGGTGGAGGCGACGAGATCGATGGCGGCCGCCTGCCACGGGTAGAGCGGCGGCGGCGCGCCCCGCATGGCGACGGGGCGCGGCGCGAACTGGGACGACAATCTCGGGACAGGGACAGCTCGCGTTTGAAAAATGTGTCGAGCGAGCGAGCGAGCGAATGAATGAATGAAAGAATGCGTAAATTAAATCGATCGATGGACGCGCGATCGATGGACGCGCGGGTGTGGGCGTGGGGCGCTCACTTTTTACCGGTGATGGCGCGGTAACCGCTCTCGTACGTGTTGGAGATGAGCGTGGCGATGGTCATCGGACCGACGCCGCCGGGCACGGGAGTGATTTGACTCGCCACTTTCTTGACGTTGTCGTAATCGACGTCGCCGACCAAACGGTAGCCCGACTTTTTTGTCGCGTCGTCCACGCTGTTGGTGCCGACGTCGATGACGACGACGCCGGGCTTACACCAATCCTTCTTGACCATTTGCGCGCTTCCGGCGGCGGCGACGATGACGTCCGCCTCTCTGCACACGCGCTTCGGATCCTTCGTCTTCGAGTGCACCACGGTCACCGTGCAATTTTCCTTCATCAACAACAACGCCGCCGGCATGCCCACGATGTTCGAACGTCCGACGACGACGGCGTTCTTCCCGGACAGCTCCACGCCGCTCCTCTTCAAGAGTTCGATGCACCCCTTGGGCGTGCACGGCGCGAACAACGGTTCGTGTCCCTTCATCGCCAATTTACCGATATTTTCCGGGTGAAACCCATCGACATCCTTCTCAAGAGAGATCTCCGCCAACACTCGCTCCTCGTTCATGTGTTTCGGAAGCGGCAATTGCACCAATATCCCGTGCACCTTCGGGTCGGCGTTAAACTTTCGCACCGTCTTGAGCACCTCAGCCTCGGTCGCCGTCTCCGGGATCTCCGCGTGAAAACTCGCGATCCCCGCCTCTTCGCACGCCTTGCGCTTCATTCGCACGTACGTCTGCGAGTCCTTGCGCTCGCCGACGATCACCACCGCCAGTCCCGGCGTCTTCCCGTGGGAGCCTCTGAGCTCGGCCACCTTGTCCTTGATCTCACCTCTGATCGTCGCCGCGATCGCCTTACCGTCGATGTTCTTCCCCTGCGCGCTCGGTCCGGCCCCCATGGTCGTCGTCGTTCGGTCGTCCAGCGTCACGGCGCGAGCGGCGCCGAGTGACGCGCGCGATGGATCGGATGATTGATTAATCACGACGACCGCGGGTCCGAGCGTCGCCGTGGGACGCGACGCGCACACACCGTCGCGCGAGAGAGCGCGCGCTCGGCGAGGAGTCGTCGGTCGTGCGTTCGCATCCGCATCGATGATCGGCATCGCGCGCGCGAGCGCGTGGACGACGGAGGCGCGAGGGGCGCGCGCGCGGCGTTCGGCCGATGGGCGATTACGCGCGAACGTCATCGATCGCGCCCGCGCGATGCGCGCGAGGGCGGGAGGGGTTCCGGGGAGCGAGAGGGGGAGGATGGTTCCCGCGCGGGGGTTCCTGGGCGATTGGTTGTCGAAGAACGACGAGCGTGGGAAGGAGAAGAATGGGCGGGGGAAGAAGCGGCGCGAATCGGCGGCGAGACGGCGACGACCGCCGCCGGTGGACAAGGTCGAGAGCCCGTTCGAGGAGTTTACGAACGAAGAGTTGAGACCGGATTTTGGGTTTCGACGGGATCTGCACGAGCTGTACGATGTGCCGAGCCTGGATGAGGAACCGCTCGGGGCGGGATCGTACGGAATCGTTCGCAAGGCGACGTCGAAAAAGACTGGAGAGACGTTCGCGCTGAAGACGCTGAAGAAGGCGCCGTGGAAGACGGCGCCGCAGTCGATCGCGGCGGTGAAGTATTATCACGGCAAGTTGAAGAACGAGGTTGAGGTGATGAAGACGATCGGGGCGTCTCTGAGCGTGGTGTATCTGTACGACTCATTCGAGGACGACGAATCCGTGCACTTGCTCATGGAGTTGTGCTCGGGGGGAGAACTGCTCGATAGGATCTCTTTGGGAGGGTCGAGCGATTATCGCGAGGCCAAGGCGGCTAACTTAGTGAAGAGCGTGTTGAGAACGGCGGTGCAGTGTCACAGTCGAGGGATCATCTATCGCGACATCAAACCAGACAACTTTTTGTTTCAGACGGAAGATGAAGATTCGCCGCTCAAGGCGACCGATTTCGGTCTGGCGGGTAAGTTACCACCTAAAGGTGAAGTGCTCGCGCGTCGATGCGGTACCCCGAGCTACATGGCGCCCGAAGTCATCGAGCGCAACTACGGCAGTCAAGCTGACGTGTGGTCTGCGGGTGTCGTCGCCTACCAACTCTTGAGCGGTCGTTTACCTTTTGTGGATACGAAGAACGCTCGACCAAACGCGAAAGAGGTGTTCAGAGCGATTTTAGAGGACGATATCGATTTGGTATCCGATCCGTGGTCTTCGGTGAGCGATGAGGCGAAGAATTTTGTGCGCAAGCTTCTCGATAGAGATCCCGAATCGCGTCCGACCGCGCGCGCCGCCCTTCTTCACCCGTGGCTCACGCAGAGCAAGGCGAGTTGGAGAGCCAAGGCGGCCAAGGGACAGGATTCGGCTTTGGATGGTCAAGTTGTGTCGAGATTACAACGATTCGCCACCCAAGGTTTGTTGAAGCGTTCGGTGCTGCGTCTCATCGCCAAGGAGCTCCTGAGTGAGGACGAAGGTGACACGAAGATTGTCTCCTCGAAGCAGACGGACGTGACCACCCTTAAGGAGTTGTTTGCAAAGTTGGATACCTCTGGAGATAACATGGTTGAACTCAGTGAGCTCGAAGTCGGACTGCGGGAGATCGGCTACGACGTCACCGGCAAGGAGAGCAAACAGTTGTTGGGATCGTTGGACACTTCGGGAGACGGCTTGATCGACGTCAACGAATTCATCGCCGCTCTCTTAGATTGGGAAAAGATTGAAAAGACGTCTGAGTACCCCAAATGGGTCGAACGCGCGTTCAAAATCCTCGACAAGGACAGCAGCGGACAAATCGACGCCGAGGAAGTGGCGCAGTTAATCTTCGAGGAAACCACCGAGTCTAACGATTCCGTCCGCGCTTCCGTCGTCAAGGAGTGCATCAAGGAAGCAGACATCGATGGTAACGGTAAAATTGACATGGCGGAGTTCGCCAGTCTTCTTCAAGCTGATCCGATGGATGATTTGGATCAATACGATTCTCGCGAGCTCTCGACGAGCTACACCGAGGACGAATAAGCTCGAGCACGAGCGCTCGCGATGCTCTTGCGCTATAATAGCAATGTAAAAACAACAAGATCGTAATATTACCTCAACAAACGTGTGTGTGAGTGTGTCTTAAAGCTACCTTTAGTCTACTATTGTGTCTACTTTGCCTTCTTCACGGAGCCGTCTCGCGACAAGTTGGCGAAGGCTTGCTTGTGCGCCGCCATGTATCGCTCCGTGTCTTTTTGACTCCAATACGCGTCGATCTGTCTCGCCTTTCGCCCCAAGAGATCTCCAAAGATCACTCTGAGCATGTACGTCACGATGAAGAACGCGCACGTCGGATTCATCGCTCGAGGATCGGCGCCCTCGCCCATTCCGCAGAGAAATCCAAAGCGCCGCGGAATTTCAAAAGGTAACAACAACCCAACCTTCTCACCGTAAAACGCGCGCACCGACAACGTCCCGAGGAACAGCACCAACGTAAACGTTCGTCCCGTCGTCATGCACAACTGTTTGAGCTTCTGCTCAGCGTGCACGAGCGCCACCTGCGCTTGTTCCAATCGCGCATTCTTCCGTTCACCCTTGGCCGCGACCTGCGCCTCGGCCTCCTCGAGGCGCTTCTTCGCGAGTTCGATGCGCTTCTTGGCGATGGAGTACTCGTCGGTGCCGTAGATGGCCTCCGTTTCGAAGACTTCGCTCACCAGGCACGTACACACGGCGGCGAGGACGAGATTGAACATGGCGCGAAAATCTGCGCTGCGCCCCAGAGTGACGCCGCGATGCGCGAAGAGGTCGAAGGCGGACGCGTCGTTCGTTGCCATGGGCGCGGCGCTCGAACGCGCGATGGAACGTGCATACAACTGGCGCGCGCGCGTATCGTCACAATTTTTACGACGTGTCGAATGTTATTCATTCACAACGCTATCCCCAGACTAGTGTTTCTGCGCGCCGTCGCCGCGCAAACGCGAGCCGCTCTCGTCATTTACGCCGTGAGCAAGCACGCACCGCCAACCTCCTTGATCTTCTTCTCAGCGAGTTTGCTAATGTATCGGCACTTCACCACAACCGGTTGGTTCGGGAGCTGACCCTTACCGAGGAGCTTGAAGATGCCGTGGTCGGTGAGGTCGATGACCGGGGCTTGGGACGTGTTCTTCGCGCACTCCTCGCGCTTCTCCTCGCCGACGAGCGTCCAGAGCTTGTCGATGTTAATCGTCGGGCAGTGGTAGTGGTTCTTCAACTTGTGGAAGTGACGCATACCAACCTTACCGAAGTAACCCGGGTGATACTTGTCCATCATGATTCTGTGATGGTGCTGACCACCAGCCATACCGCGGCCAGCCGGGTGCTTGCGGTGCTTACCGATGCGGCCGTGACCGGCGGACACGTGGCCGCGCTTTTTGCGGTTCTTGTGCAACTGCGAGCGGGAAAACACAGAGATTCAACGGTCAGTACGCACACTCTCACACCATCGCGCGTCTCGCGTCTCGAAACCCGAGACGAACGCCGCCTCTCCCCCCGCGCGCGCGCCCGCGCAGAGAAAAACCCTAAACCCATCGCCTCCTCGCGCGCATCACGCCTCGCCACCACCGTCACGCCCTCCTTCGCGCGCGCTCATCGGCGACGAAACGATCGAAAACATCCCTCACGACGTTTTCACCCCCCCTCCACACCCTCCGCGCGTTCGCGCGCGTCCACGGTTTCCTCTCCGACCGTGCACACTGGGGTTTCTCACGCGCGATCCGTCTCTCGAGCGCCCACGCCCCGACTCGTCCCGCGGTCGCGTCCGCGCGGTCGCGCGTCCACCTCGGCGTCCGCGCGCGCGTTCCCGCATCGTTTCCCCCTCGCGCATCGCTCGCATCGCGGTCGCGCACGCACTCTCGTCGGCATCCTGCGAGTCGCTGAAAGGCGGATCGAGCGACGCGCGGTCGCGGTCGAGGCGGTCGAGGCGACTGGACCGGACCGATGGACTCCCGGTCGGGTGGCTGTTCGTTAGGCTATAAAGATGTACACTACGGTGGTGGAGACGCGGTGCTCGACGACGCGACGCGCGGGAGACGACGACGCGCGAGCGGCGACGAGGACGACGCGCGCGCGCGAGGGCGATCGAGCGCGGCGCGCGCGGCGTCATGCGTCGCGCGGTCGTCGCGCTCGCGCGCGCGATCGAGCGCGAGCGCGGGTTGAAAGCGGCGGTGGCGACGGGCGGCGCGGACGCGCGCTCGGTGATGACGACGGCGACGGTGACGGGTGGCGCGGCGACGGTGGCGACGACGCGCGCGAGAGGGGACGCGTGGGGGTTGACGGCGCAGATGGTGGCGAGGAGAGGGTGGAAGAAGGCGAACAGGCGCGTGGAGGTGATCCTCAAGGAGTCGATCCCGGGGCTGGGAGAGGCGGACGAGGTCGCGAGCGTTCGGCCGGGAAGGGCGAGGAATCATCTCGTGCCGTGTGGATTGGCGACGTACGTGAACGAGGAGAAGTTGGCGGCGGCAAAGGAGCGATTGGCGAGGCGTGAGGCGGAGCGGGCGATGGAGGAGGAGGGCGCGGAGGGCGCGGACGGGAACGCGATTTCGGCGGAGGAGGAAGAGAAAGAACGAAAGGTGCGGCGCGCGTGCGAGGTGTGAGAGGTGTTGACGGTGCGGTGGTGGTGATGATGATGATGGTGGTGAAGATACGCCTGCGGTGATGACTGGAACTTTCTACGGACTAGAGTTTCTGAAGATTCGAGTTTCGGCTCCGGTGTTTACAAAACGTTTCCCTTGGCTGTCTGAGCAAAGTATCTGGGCACTCATCGATCAATCACCTCAATGTGGCGTCTCCACGCGTGGCACACTCGACCTGTCGTTCATTCGTTTGACGATTGGAACGCATCACTCGCGATGTAGCCTTGCGCGATGCGTTTTACTGACGGATGACATTTTTTCGCGACGTCGCAGGCAAAGGAACTGGTGATGAAAATGCTCACCGCCGATCCTCCGATCGCGTTCAGGAGAATCATCGACAAGAAAACCGGAAAACCGCGCCTCGCGGTCACGCGTGAGAACATCGTCGACGAGGTGCGTCCTACGTCTTCCCCGAGCGCGCGCGTTTCCGTTTCGCGTCCGCCAGCCGTCGTTGCGAGTGATGAGAAATTGTCACCTGATAGCATCGCGCCTCCGTCTGAATGGACGGATTCATGCCTATAACCCGTGAGGAGACTTTATTCTGACGCAACACACGACCCGGTGGACGAGAAACACCGCGCGACGACGACGCGAGACTGACCGACGGGACGGACCGTTTTCCCGCTCTCGACGCAGGTTCGCCGACAAAAGGCGCTCGAACTCAATCCAGCCTCGCTCGTCCTCGAGCGTCCGATCGCCGAGTACGGCGAGTACGAGATTCCGCTCTGGATTCGTGGCTACGCTCGAGGCGAGCACGCGTTACCCGTCATCGTCCGCAAGCGACTCTAGACGACACCGCGGCGGCGGCACCCTCTAGCCACTAGATAATAATACTGTACACCCAAAAGTCCAATCTTTTCTCGCCACCCACATCACGCCATCGCGACGATTACACATGCACAGATAGGGTAAATACCCACTCGACTATGAAACACCCCCCTCCGCGAGTGCCGACCCCTCGGCGAGTCGACGCTCGCCCGACGCGACGACGCGCGCGCGTCGCTATCGCGTCCGCCTCTTTCCGCGGCGTTCGCACGAGGTCGCGCACGAACAAACATGGGCAAGCGAGCGAAGAAGAGGCGCTCCCAATCCGTTCTCAAGACCAACGCGTACTTCTCGCGCTTCCAGGTCAAGTTTGCGCGCCGTCGAGCGGGTACGTGATGCGATCAAGCCCTAGACGCGGCGACCGGCGATGCGACCCGCGATGGACGCGTTCGAGCGATCCCGACGACGACGTCGACGTCTCGAGACGGTCTCGCATCGCGAAACGCGATGAACGAAATCGTTTCGATCGCGTCGACGTCATCGCGAGCGTTCGTTCGAACGCATCGATCGTCACCGTCGTTCCGATGATCACGGCGCGGAGGGTTTTTTCCCAGCCCTCGACCGCCGCATCCCGATGATCGATGATGATGACGTCGCGTTTTCGTCGCGTCGAGTCGCGCGACGCCGCGCGCGAGCGAGTGTACTGACAAAAATGCGTCTCCTCGTGCGTCTCTCTTCGCAGGTAAAACGGACTACTACGCCCGTCAACGCTTGATCACGCAAGACAAGAACAAGTACAACTCGCCGAAGTACCGCTTCGTGGTGCGCTTCACCAATCGCGATGTCATTTGCCAGGTGGTGTACGCCACGCTCGCCGGTGACGTCTGCATCGCGTCTGCGTACAGCCACGAGCTCCCGAAGTACGGCATGAAGGCTGGTTTGAAGAACTACGCCGCCACGTACGCTACCGGCTTGTTGTGCGCGCGACGATTGTTGACCAAGTACGGTTTGGCGGATGCGTACGAGGGCAAGACGGATGACTTGGGCGAGGATTACCACGTCGAGCAAGAAGAAGGCGAAGCCCGCCCGTTCAAGTGCTTCTTGGACACCGGTTTGGTGCGAACGTCGACTGGTGCGCGTGTTTTTGCGGCGCTCAAGGGGGCTGTCGATGGTGGTTTGGACATTCCGCACAACGAGAAGCGCTTCGCCGGCTATGATCTTCAAGACAAGTCGCACGACCCGGACACGCTCGAGCGATACATCAAGGGTGGTGTTGTCGCGGAATATGCGGAAGAGATGCAAGAGGAGGAACCGGAGAAGTTCGAGCAACACTTCTCCAAGTACTTGGAGGAGGACTTCGACCCGACCGAGCTCGAAGACGCCATGGAGGATGTCCTCGACGCGATTCGCGACGACCCGGTCTTCGTGAAGAAGGAGCGCGTCAAGCCGGCGGATGCTGGTCGCAAGTTCAAGCTTCCGAAGCTCACGTACGAAGAGAAGAAGGCCAACCTCAAGGCGAAGCTCGAAGCTCTTCGCGCTGCCGCGTAATTGCCTTGGTGTGGTCGTGCACTTGTCTGTTCGAAAACCCTTCGTCACTCGACGCGTAGACAAACTAGTCTCCGTTTGTCGCGAGACAATTCGCCTTTTGAGGTGAATTGTCGCGCGGTTGTAATAACCTCATCGCGACAGAACATTCACAAAGGTTTCACTCACGAGATGCGCGCGACTCGAAAAGTATTCATCTATCAATTCCTACATTACATACGAGCTCTTAAGTTAGTGAATAGTGAGACTAGACCAACCCTCGAAGGTACCCGGCGACCTCGGCGTCGGCGGCGTTCAGCGTTGCTTGTCGGTGTTCGGCGTTGTTTCTACTATCCGGCGCTGATGTCTTCGACATTTCCGACGTCTGGGTGAGCCCTGCCGCGGAATTCACTGCATCGGCGTCGTGTCCATCCGTGGAAGTACTCAACACGCGGTCGCCGTCGCCGCCCTCTCGATGCGCGGAATGTCCCAAAATATCTTCAGTCGTCGCCTCCTGACCCTGCGTGCGAAACTGGTGAATGCGCTTCACCATGTCCTCGACTCGCGTGCGTTCAAGCTTGTTCGCGTGTAGCATGGAAAGCTTTTTGTGTTTAAGAGATCCGCTTTGGCCCTTCAACTCGAGCTGAGACGCTTGAACAAAGTTCTCTGCTTCGTTCGACGTCGGATGGGCCTGTCGAACAAACCTTGGCACAGAGCCGAGACTTGCCTCGGAGGCTTCATTTGAAAATTTGAAGAAATCCTTCACCTCCTTGGCGGCGTTTGGCTTTTTCTTTTTCTCATCGTCTTTGTTCGAGGATTTACTCTTGTCTTTCCGCCCGTTGCTCTTCTTGCTATGTTGAGCCGCCTTCTCGTCGGGGCGCCCGCCAGACTTTTCATCATTCTCCATCATCTTGTCTTTCTGGTTCTTCTCATCCTTATTCCTGCGGCCCTTGGAACTAATGTCTTTGCTCTCATCGTCTTTCTTCGCCTTCTTACCATCTTTCTCCGCGCCCTCTTGATCCTTCTTTGAGCCCATTTTGTGCTCGTCGTTTCGGAACTCGCTTTCGTTTTTGGCGGCGCGCTCTTTATCCTTGTTCACATCGTCGATGAGCGCCCCCGCGACGCCGAGCACGTCTTCTTCGTGCGATGAAGAACTTTGCTCTTCTTTAGACGCCTTGTGCGCGTGTTTCGCGAAACCGTGGTCGATGACACCGTGCGCGCGATAACACTTGAGCAAAGGTTGCGTCGCCGTGAGCGCATTCAATCCGACAATGTTCCCGGCGGCATCGCAGGACGGGTGCGTGCACAGCTCGTCGACGATCCACGAGTCCAAGTACCCCGCACCTTTCTTCGCCGCGTATTCGAACACTCTGTCCGGGAACGTGGAAGAGATTATGTACGAGCTCAGTCCCGTGTGTCCAGGCGAATCCCACGTGGACAACTTCAAATCGTGACCTTTATGATCCGGGAACTCAGCCACCGTGTGTGAGCCGGTGACGTCCGGGTAGGCGTTGAGCAGGATGACGTCAAAATCTTCCGGCGCATGATCGACGATGGCGCCGAACGAGGACACGGGAACGCCGAGCGTCGACGGAGACAATCCACCCGTGTCGACGATGATCGTGTGGGTGTTCCCGGCGTCCTTGGCCAACTGCCACTGGTACATGTGACCGAAGAGCGTGCCGACGTGCTTGGACAGCGCGGCCCAGGCACCGGCGATCTTTCCGTCTAAATCACGCGAATTCGGCGCCTCTATCCAGTCCAGACCCTTCAGCGCGGAGAAATCTGGATGCAAGTAATCGTATCCGAGCACCTCGAACACAGTCTTGAGCGCGTACACGGTGCGGTCGAGTCCCTCGGGCCACATTTTCGGGTTCACGCTGGCGGTGATCTTCACGTTCTTCGACACCAACTCCACGTCGTGGTTCGTCAATAGCTTACTGAGCGTCACTTTGAGATCGTCTCGATCCTTGTGTGAGCCCGGTCTCGCCATGAGGTGCGTCGGTGTGTCCCACGTATTTGTAATCGCGAGCTCATCCGTCCCGAGACCACCGACTTCGGCGCTCTTGTCGTGACCCATCTCCCGCTCGTGCTCCTGCTCCTCGTGTACGATGTCGACCGCCATTTTAATCGCCTCCGCCACCTCTTGTCTACTGTGTCCGGCCAAGCGAGGGTCGCTCTTCGTCACGTCGTTTGGAGGAGAAAGCGGTTCAGCGCGCGACGCCGAGTGTTTCGTCTCGGTCGACGCGTGCGAGTCCTGCGATGTCAGCACCGCCGACGGAGGCTCGGCCGACGGAAAAGACTTCGCACCGACCGTACCCAACAATCCACCGTCCCAGTACCCGCGCGTCGCCACCACCGCCACGCTCGCCACGCTCGCCACGCCGATCAGCGCCCACAGCGAGCTCACCCGTCTGTGTCTCCACCCGCCTCGATCGCGATCGAGCACGGCCGCGTCGTCATCGTCCACAATCGTCGGCGACGACGGTCCGGTGCCGTAATCCTCGTCCTCGACCTCCGTTCGGTCGTCCGCGACGCTCTCGACGCCGTCCGCCCCTCGAGCTCGCATCGCCGATCCATTCGCCCCTCCCGACGCGCGCGCCTTCGTCGATCGGCCCCATCGCCGCCGCGAATCTACGTGCGTGCGTTCTTCGACGTCCGCGACCGCGCGCGAGAGCAGCGCCGCGCGCTCGTCCATCGCGCGCGCGCCGATTTCTCCCGTAACACCATCATCTTCGCCCGTCCGAAAACAAAATGGCCACATGGGCGCCCGATCGAGAATCCACACTCTCGCGCGCGCGAGCGAGAGCGAACGCCTCGTGAAGGCGCGATTCGAACGGTGAGCGAGAGTGTCGTCGAACGCGCGCGGGTTGACGGGGACGGTGCGACGCGAACGTCAACGAGACGTCATGCCGCAGCGGCGAGAGATTTTCTCTCTGCCGCCGCTGCGGTGCGAGATCGCGCACTGTCGAGACGTGCTCGCGGCGATCGCGCATACGATCGTTTTTACTCGCGCTCTCGGGTGCGGGAGACCGCGAGACGAGCGAGGGGAGAAGTTGGACGTGCATTACGTCGCGTGCGGGGACGCGGCGGCGGATGGGAAGATTCGGGACGCCGCGAACGCGGTCGTCACGTGGGCGCTCAAGACGGGCGGCGGGGAGGCGGACGTGACGTTGAGTTTTTATGAGAGAGACCGAGGGGCGTCGACGCCGACGCGAAGCCTGAGGGACGCCCTGGCGAGGTCTTCGGGGTCGTGGAAGCGAGACGGCGGCGCGAGCGGATACTGGGAACAGTGGAGGATAGGGTTAGAGATTTTTAGAGGGGAGGAGCTGGACGACGAGGCTCGCGCGCGGGCGAGCGAAGCACTTCGAGATCAGGTTGTGGGCACGCAGCGACACGTGTTGAGTCTGGTGAATGAGATGAAGGCGCACGTGCCTCCGGTGACGACGAGCGACGTGTTGAGCTTTCCGTTTGAAATCACTGTGCCCGTGGCGCAGATAGAGTCTCCGGGAAGCTTCGGAAGGGGAATATTAGAGCGATTGGCGAGTTTATCCTCGACGCCTCCCTCGATGATGTGATCGAGCGAGTTCTTTGTACGATTGTAGTCGCGCCGCGAACGCCGACGTGTAAAACGGAATACAGCATTCAATCTTTATATAACTACGCGCTAAATTCTACGACTACTTGGCGTCGATGAACGACGACGACGACGACGACGCATCGTCTTCACGAACGTCCGCTCGACGCTCGACGCATCTTCCACTTTAAGAAGTCGTCGCGCGTCTGCGCCTCGTCCTTCGCCGACAACTCGCCTCGCATCGCCGCATCCATCCTCGCCCTCAATTCACCCTCGTCCACCGGATCCTCCTCTCGCACGATCTGTATCGGACTCCACGACGGAAATTCAAACCCTCCACCGGCCTCCGCGCCGTCGCCATCCTCGTTCATCGACGCTGAAAAATCAATCGCCGCCGCCGCCGCGAGCGCCGCCGCGCCCCCGGCGAGCGCGCCCGCCGCCGCCCCGCCGCGACCTCGATACGCCCACATCGCCCCGCCCCCCGTCACCGACCCCGCCAACGCGTTCGTCGGCGCGTCCTTCACCCCTCCGTTCGATCGCGCGAACGCCTCGAGCGCCGTCGCGTACGTCGTCCCGACGAGCGTAAAGTTGGCGCACGTGTTCAGCGCGTACGTGGGCAACACGCTCGCCGGACGACCTCGCGCGAGCGTCAGCGCGGCGCCGACGAATATTCCCGCCAGCGCCGAACTCGCGCACGCGTTGGCGATGTTCTCGCACGCCTCGCGGTCGACGTCGAGCGATGGGAACGACGACATGGATTCCTCAGATTTCTGAATTCGTCGCGCAATGGCGCGCGGCACACGACGACGCGCGCATCATGGCGCTCGCGGCGACGCGAATCGAACGCATCGATCGCGCTCGGACGTTTTCGACGTCTCGACGCGCGCGATCGACGCGCGCGGTCGTCGGGGCGGCGACGCGACGATGTCAACGAGAATATTCCACGAGCGCGAGCCTCGGGCGAGGGCGACGCGACGCGCGCTCGAGGGTGACGATGCGCGCCGAGCGAGGGGGTGAGGACGGCGATGATGCGCGCGAACGAACGATCGCGCGGGCGAGCGCGGCGTTGGATGCGACCGATCGACCGAGACGGGTGGCGATCTTCGTGGAGCCCAGTCCGTTTTCGCACGTCAGCGGGATGAAGAACCGGTTCTTGCGATTGATTGAAAACTTGCGAGAGATGGGCGATGAGGTCGTGGTCGTGACGCCGGATCGTAATCCGCCGGAGGAGTACCACGGCGCCAAGGTGATCGGACTGCGCGGTTTCGTGTTGCCGTTTTACGGGACGGATACTCTTTTGTGCTCGTTCGGTTTCGATAAGCGCGTGTGGGACGAATTCAAGACGAATCAACCCGATTTGGTGCACTGCGCGGTGCCGGGAGGGATGATTTTCGGCGCGATGTCGTACTGTAAAGCGTTGGACATCCCGCTCGTGGAGTCGTATCACACGCACATTCCGCACTACATTCCGAGATACACGTGGGCGGGATTCGTCAAGCCCATGTGGGATTTGATTCGGTTCTGGAACGGTTACGCCTCGACGACTCTGGTGACGTCGAGCATCTTGGAGAATGAACTTCGAGAGGAGGGATGTAAGAACTTGCAAGTCTGGGATAAGGGTGTCGACACCGTGTCGTTCAACCCGAGTTTTAGAAGCGAGGAGATGAGAAAACGGCTCAGCGGCGGTCGGGATGGTCCCATCATCGGATGCGTGGGCCGCCTCGGTGCGGAAAAGAGACTCGGCGACCTGAAAGATATACTCGAAAAGTTACCGCCGAACGTGAATTTGGCCATCATCGGCGACGGTCCGGAACGTCAAAATCTTGAGAAGCACTTCGCCGGCACGAACACCGTGTTCACCGGCATGATCACCGGAGACGATTTATCCGCGGCGTACGCGTCCTTGGACGTGTTCGTCATGCCGAGCCCGAGCGAAACACTCGGTTTCGTCGTTATGGAGTCGATGGCTTCCGGTGTTCCCGTCGTCGCCGTCGCCGCCGGTGGTTTGCTCGACATTCTGACCAAGCCCGGAGACGTCGGGTTGCTCTACCCGGAGTACAACTACGACAAGGCGGCCGAGCACGTCAAGATGCTCCTCGAAGACGATGCCGAACGTAAACGCATGGGCGACGCGAGCCGCAAAGACGTCGAGAAGTGGGGATGGATGTCTTCTAATAGAAACCTCCGCGACAATCAGTACTCGAAGGGCTTGGCGAGATTTTTCAAGTTGCAAGGCCTTCGCGCCGCCATCAAAGCCATCGCGGTTCGTCGACGCACGGCCGCTGCGCTTGACTTTATCATCACGGGTCAACATATGTTGCAAATCGCCCTCTTCGGCGTCGCTTTGAGCACGCTCGTCTTCGCCAGACAGGCTGGACCGATGGTCACGGCTACCAAAGTCAAGGCTGCCTTCGGCGCGGCGAGCTGGCTCAACGCGGCCGAAGCCGCCATCACCGAGGCTGGTCCCACGCTGGCGCCGATTATTTTCACGGCCATCACCACCGTCGCGGCTGTCATTCCTTTTGTACCAACTCAACCGCTGTTCATCATGGCTGGATTATTCTTTGGTTCGACGTACGGAGCCGCTCTCGGTTTGCTCGCTGTGGTGAGCGCGACCATTTTGGCCGCCTTCGGTAGCCGCACGCGAGGTTACAGACAGTTCAGCGATGATGTCGCCCAGCGCGTCGGCGGCGCTCCCGCTCGCCGATCTGTTCGAGCGCAGTTGCAAAAGGTGAACCGAGCCGTCAGCGGCCAAGGCAGTCCCGTCGTGCAAGCCGCCAAGGTGGCCGTGCTGCGCCTCCTCCCGCACGCTCCATTCACGGTCACCAACTACTTCTTGGGATTGACTCGAGTGTCCATGCGCGCCATCGCGTGCGGTACCGTCCTCGGCATGGCCCCATGGGTCGCCTTTTACGCCATCGTCGGCGCCAACGCGCGCGCCCTCGTCGCCTCGGGCGCCTCCCTCAGCGCCGTCGTCCGCGACGCCACTAGCACCGGCGCTGCGCGCATTCCATCCCTCCTCACATCCACAGAACTGGGCATCGTCGTCCTCTGCGCCACCCTTTTGCTCCTCAGACCGGCCGCTCCGGCTGAGAAACTCCTCGAATCCCGCTGAGTCGCCGCCGCCGCCGCCGCCGAGTTGTAACCACGTCGCGAAAAAGCGTCCCCAGCCCCCAGTGCGCGACCCGTCGCCTCGCACCGTCCGCCTCGCCCCATGCGCGCGCGCGCGGCTCGAGCGTCGACGACCGCGTCCCCGTCCACCTCGGGTCGTCGCTCGCGCGTTCACCGCCCTCGCGCGTCCCTCCGTCGCCGCGCCTCGAGCGCGGAGGGCGAGGACGCGGACCTGGACACGTTTTTTAAAACCGTCGAGTTCGACGGTCTCGATCCCGAGCGCAAGGCGGCGAGCGCGCTCACCACCCTCCTCACCATGGCCGCCGTTCGCGTCGTCCTCGACCAGATGTGGGGCACGCGCCATCGCTCGCCCATGGCGCCGAAACTCATCGATTATCTGCAGACGAATCCGCTGCGGGACGGACACGCGTGGCTCGCCGAGCTCATGTCGCACGACGAGTTAGATTACAGACTCGTCGCCGTGCGCGTCATCGAGACGCGAAAGGTGTTGGCGGAGACACCGGAGGGGTTCGATTACGATTGGATGCGGGAGGAATCGTTGGAAGGGATCGCGAAGGATAACCTGGACCTGTCCCGGGCGTTGCTCGCGTGTTCGTTGGCGTCGGGCGACTGCGAACCCGATTTCACGCGCGAGGCCTAGGCGAGGACGGGCGATGCGTTCGGAAGCGTGGGTATCGATTGTTTCATGTAGTAGAATTTTTTTTATTTCGTTCATTCTTCGTTCATTCGTTCGAGCGCGCCGTCCCGTTTCGCGCGCCCGCCCCGGCTCCAAATGAGACAAAAATGAGCGCGCGTCCGCAGACGGCGCCGCGCGCGATGGCGTCGTCCTCCGACGGCGCGTCCATCGTCGTCGCGGACGCGCCCGCGACGATCCCGTCGACGGAGTCCGCGACGGCGGTCGTTCTCGCGTCGCGCGCGCGCGCGAAAAACGTCGCCATCACGCGCGGTTTCGCCGCGCTCGCGGGCGCGTCCACCTCCGCCGTCGCGCGCGAGCTCTGTCGAGCCGTCGGACCGACGGCCGAATTCGCGAGTTACGCCGCGCGCGTCGTGTGGTTGCGCAAGGCGCGCAGGCGTCGAGGACCGCTCGTCGCCGCGTGCGTGTGCGCGGGAGAGATTGTGCGAAGGCAACGGTTCGCAGACTGGAGCGCGCGCGCGCGGCCGGGCCGATTGGGGAAGCTCGAACGGTGGAGTTTGCGAGCGGTGGGGGCGATCGCGCGAGGGTTGGCGTCGAGTAAACCTCTGCCCACGATCACGGGGCGAGTGGCGCTGCTCGTGGCGGCGGCGGCGCCGTATAAATGTTTCGTGAGAAAATTCGCCAAACTCGCGGCGAGAGTGTGCAAGATACCGGTGGTGCGCGTGAAATTGCAGCGACACGCGAGGCGGTTGGGGAAACTGTTGGCGAAGAATAAGGTGAAGAATGAGGTGAGTTCGTATAGGATGGCGCTGAACGAGGCGTGGGAGGTGTTGGAGGAGACGTTGCCGAGGGACGTGTTGTACGCCATGAGACACGCCGAGGGACAGTTGAGCACCATCGCGCGCTTTACGGGGGCTAAGAATAGAAGACGACGAAGGCGAGGGAGAGCGTCGTCTTCGCGCGCCGGGAGCGATGCAGAGGGTGAGAGCGACGAGGAGAGCGAGGACGAGCGCGCGCACATCGAGAGGGAATACATAGGAAACGGTAGACACGCGTTGCTCAGGCCGGTGGGATGGGTCAAGGGCGGGATGAATAGATTGCAGCGCTTACCGGCGGTCGTGTACGACAGCGTCGTGGCGACGGACACGGGGTACGGGAGCGCGCTCTTGATTCCGCGAGAGTACGAGATTCACGCGCTGAAGAATAAGTTATCACCGATGGCGAGGGTAAAGTTTACGGATACGCAGCTCGCGGCGTTTTTGTTGCAGTGGAAGAACGCATCCGTCGCGGCGCAGGCGATCGAACGATCCATGCAATGGCGCAAACGGTATGAATTTCTCAACGAAGCAAAGTTAAAGCAATTTTCAAACGTCGTCTTCATTCACGGGCCGAAACAGAGCTGGAGCGGTGGGTATCAGCTCGTGTTACGACTTCGAGCCGCCATGGACGCCGTGGGCATGGAGGGACTGGACGAAGTCGTCTCCGCCGTGATGACTCACGCCGAGCACGAGTGGACGCGATTGAAGCAATCGAACGGTGTCATGCGAGGTCGATTGGTGGCGCTCGTCGATTGCTCGGGCATCGATTTGACGTCGCTGCCCATTTCCCTCGTCGCAACGACGCTCGTGACGCTCGACGCCAACTATCCGCAGTTGGCTTGCGAAGTGCACTGCATCAACATCTGGTGGCTCATGCGTCGAGCCTTGCAGATACTCTTGGAAGTCGTGAGTAGCAACACAAAGGAGAGAATTTCAATTTATCAGGCGGATGACGACGGCATCGAAAAGCTGCACGAAAAATTCTCTCCGCACATTCTTCCGCGATGCATCGTCGGCGGAAAATGTCACTGTTTGAAGTGTAAGAATGAGCCATACGTCGCGCGTCCACCGAGGCGCGCTTTGGCTGGCTCGTGGCGAGGTCTCACGTGGCAGCAGATGTCGAGTTCACAGCGCCGTCAGTATTTACGACACTTGGTGGTGTACACCACTGCGCTCGTCGTCTTCTATCCCATGTTTTATTTCAGAATGACCCTCCACCCGATCATGGTGACGACGTTCGCGATGATTCGACGTTCAGGCTTCCGCGAGCGCGCTTTCGTGGCGAGCTTAGTCGTTTCTCTCGTCATGATCTTCTTCACGTGGCAATTCATCACCACGACCGGTTTGTTGGAGGACTACCTGCCGTGGATCATGCGAGACGATCACGGAGCGATGCTGGAACTCGTCGACTAAATGTAGCAAAGTGTAATCATATCATTTTACATGCGTGTTTATACTCTATCGTCGTCATCAATGGTGTCAGTTGCGTTTACCAATTGTAGTTTCCGTTGCCGCCGTTGCCGCCGTAGCCGCCGTTGCCGCCGTAGCCGCCGTTGCCGCCGTAGCCGCCATTGCCGCCGTAGCCGCCGTTGCCGCCGTAGCCGCCGTTGCCACCGTAACCACCGTTGCCACCGTAACCACCGTTACCGCCATTACCACCATTACCCATGTACGCAGCGTTCGGACAGTCACGAGCCCAGTGGCCTTCGCCTCCGCACTTGTGGCAAGCACCTTTTTTACCGCCGCCGCCACCGTAACCGTCGTTCGTGTTTCCACCAAACTGGTTATAAGAGGAGCGACCGCCGCCGCCGCCACCGCCGCCTTTGTTCGGGCAGTCCTTCGACCAGTGACCGCTCTGACCGCACGAAAAGCACGTGCCTTGCGCGGCACCTCCACCTTGATCACCCATCACCGGCTGCGGTTGCGCGCCGGCTTGGTTCCAGCCGCCATTCGCCGGCATCTTGTTCTCTTGTTCATAGCTAGACGTGGACGCGCGTTTCTTCGTCGGCGGGATGTACTCTTCAGAGTCTTGACCCATTTCAAGCTTTTCGATTTTCTCGAGTAATTTCTTGGAAGCTTCAACGTAGTTGACCGGAGCGATTTCCACCAAGCTCGCCTTGGCGCGCGGCATGTCTTGGTACGTATCGACAGCCATCTTCAAGCGCACCGAGTACTTTCTGAACATGGCTTGATCCACGCGCGCTTCGAAAGCCTCGGCCTCCTTGGTGTCATAGAATTCTTTCATTTCGTTGGCGGAGAGTCCGAAGATGGTATCGCCTTTATCGCCGAACACGCTCATCCATTGCTCGCCGCTGTGATCGGCGAGTTGCATTGAAAACATATATCTCCAATCTGCGGACTCGATCGTTTCGCCGCTGTGACGCTCGCACGTCCACACGCCCGAGTGATCGTCTCTTCTCAACTTCTTCTGGCACACGCGTTCGCCGTTTTGAAGCGGACACGCCGGGTAACAGAGTCCGTGGTCACCGTTCACCTTGATGAATTTGATGGTACAGATCGTGTTCAAGTACGCCACGCCTTCGCCCGCGTTGACGAGCTCGTCTCCGATCGACTTGATTTTGCCGAGACAGAGCGTGTTGGAGCTTCCACCCCCGCCCGATCCACCACCTTGACCACTCAGAGAGTTGAACGTTTGGTCACTACCGCCTTGATCAAACCACATGCGCATCTTCATCGCCTCGGGAACGTCTGGGTTGATTTCGACGTTTGTGCCTCCGACGGTGCCCATGTTTTTGCCTTGGAATTCACCGACGCGCGCATTCTTCACCGCCACGACGGGTTTTTCACCACTTGCGATCAATGTTTCAATCTGTCCGCCCAAGTTGATGGAGTGCGGCGCCCAGAGAGTAAACTCGATGGCGGAGCCAGAGTCGTCGCGGAGCATCACCGAGCGCTTGGACGTCTCGCTTCCGTCGCGCTTCATGATGGTGGTCAAATCCCCGACGCCGTACGCGATGCCGACGACGTCGACCATCTGACCGCTCGGAGCGTCATTCAGAGTGCCAATCTTCTTGAAATCGTACTTGATCCTCGCGATGTCTTCTTCCGCCTCGGGGCACGGCACGAAGGTCGTGTTCTGGTCGACTTTGATTTCGTATTGACTGATGGCGAACCTTGGATTGCGCGCTTGCGTCACTTGACCCTTGGAAATCTCGTACACGGCGCCCTGACGCAACTCTTGCGAGAAACGAACGGCGGCGTCGCCGAAGCACACGCACTTCATCTCGCTACCGTCCTTGTCGAGAATCTCAAAACCGAGCACCTTGCCCTCGCCGCGCGTGTTGGTGTACGAACGCAACTCCAACTGACTCGTGATTCGAGCGCAAATAGTCCATCGGTTCTGGTACGGATTCAGATCAGCGATCATGCGCCTCGCCATCGGCGCCTCGTTGCGAGCGACGGGACCACCGTCGCGACGATACTGACCCTGCGCGCCGCCGTCGACGCCGCCGCCGTACCCGCCGTACCCGCCGCCGCGCGGTTGTTGCTGCTGCTGGTGATGCTGTTGCTGCTGCATCGGAGACGCCCCGTGACCACCCTGCGGCGCACCGTACCCTTGTACCTGCGCCTGTGGCGCGCCTCCGTACGCGTTTCTCTGTTGTTGCTGGTGACCACCGCCCTCGATACCGCCCACCGTCGGCGGCGACGCCGCGCTCCACACCCGAGGTTGGCCCACCGCCGCGCACTCCTTTTCCACCACCGTCGCCTCGATGACGACGATGATCCTGCGTTCACGAACCGAGACGCGACGGCGCACACATTTTCGTCAGTCCTTCGCCCGTCTCGCGCGCGCGTCGTTCGCCCATCGCGCGTCGTCGAGCGCGACATTCCCCTCGAGCGCGCGCGCGAAATCTCGCGTCGTCGTCGAACGATTCGATTCGATCCCCCTTGAAACGCACTTTTTGTCCCCTCTATCGCCCACCGGCGTGATCTGATAGTTCTCCAAACGAAGGATGGAATATCGTTTGATCTCGTCTCGCTCGCACTTCGCGTTCAGATCCCCCGCGAACAGTCCTTGGACCGCGTGCGCGCCGTCCGAGGCGAGCATGCGGAATCGCGGCGACTGCCCGACCTCCTCCTCCTTTTGTTTGAACGGCCGCAGGTCGAACACCTGCACCAACGGCCTCAGTTCGTCCGGCTGCGCGCCGCGCATTATTCTCGAGATCGCGTCCGGGGTGAGCAACGGCGGCATGACGTTCGCGCGCCGTCGACGAGCGTCGCGGAGTGCCGACAGCCCTTCGGCGGATGATTCAAATCGGAGCGCGCGCGCGTGGTCAAATCTCGGCACCTCGGATTCTCGGCACCCTGTGGGGGGTCACCAGGGGTCAGGACTCGTGGCGAGTGGACGGAGTCCCTCGGGCTCGAGTCGAGACCGGCGAATGAGTGGATCGGCGCGCCTCGGCGTCGCGTGCGTCCCGCGCGACTCGCGAGCGTCACTCCATGTCGACGCGATTCATCGCGCGCGCGTCCGTGCTCGTCAACGATCTCGCGCGCGCGTGTGCGCGACGGTCGCCCTCGCGCGCGGCGCCGCGCGTGGCGAGCGCGAGCGTCAGACGGTGGCGCGGCGGCGGAAAGACGCGCGCGACGATGGCGGCCGCGGCGCCATCCATCGAAGACGCCCCGCCGGGCGCGTACGATCGCTACGGTGGTTACATCGTGGACGACGCGCACGAGGCGTTTGCGCGGAGCGCGGTCTCGCCGGAGACGTTCGCCGACGCGTTGGGGCGGTGGATGCGACGGTGGCGAGAGGAGGGGACGCGAGGCGTGTGGCTCAAAATCGCGTTGGAGCGAGCGGGGCTCGTTCCGGTCGCTCGCGATCACGGATTCGAGTTTCATCACGCCGAGAGGGAATACGTGATGATGACGTGTTGGTTACCGGAGGACGAGCCGTCGACGATTCCTGCGAACGCGTCTCATCAAGTCGGCGTCGGGGCCTTCGTGTTCGACGACGCAAACGAAAAGGTGCTCCTCGTGCAAGAGAGACGAGGACCGGCGAGCGGAAGAGACCTATGGAAGATGCCGACGGGATTATTAGAGGCGGGCGAGGACATCCCGATCGCCGCGATGCGAGAGGTGATGGAAGAGACGGGCATCGATACCGAGTTTGACGCCGTCATAGGCTGCCGACACGGCCACTTTGGACTATTCGGCAAGTCTGATTTGTTCTTCTGCGTCGCTCTGCGCGTCAAGGATGGAGCGTCGAGAGAGATTAAGATTCAAGAGACCGAGATCGAGCGCGCGAAGTGGGCGAGCGTGGATGAATTTCTCGACAACCCAAACATCGAAGCCGGTTCACACGCGCACGTTTTGCACACGCGATGCGTCAAGTGGTCCGCGCGAGAGTACGCCGGTCTCTCGGCTAAGCACCTCCCGTTAGGATTCGGCAGACCGGGTAAAGTGTACACCTACGTCACCGAGTGATCGCTTCATCTCTTCATTGTTGTTATTTATGTCAGCTAGCGCTCAAAGGGTTGAACCCTCGTTCGAGCAGACGCGCGCCCCCACCGCCACTCCGCGACGACGCGCGCGCGAGACCTCTCCCCGCGCGAACGCATCGACGGGAACGATCATGCACGACGCACTCGCGCTATCCGCGGCGCGCATCGCGCACCGATGCGTCGCGTCCGCGTCTCCCGCGCGCGCGCACCAACGGCATCTCGCGGTGCGCGGCGCGCCGACGTCTTCCGGCGCGCCGCGCGCGCGCTGCGTTCGAGTCGAGGCGAAGAAGAGCAAGAAGGACGTGGCTATGTCCGAGGCGGCGTGGTTCTTGGATCAGTTCAAGTATCAGGCGAGATACAAGGCGGAGACGAACGTGTTCAGCATGCCCACCAAGGAGCTGCCGGGCGGGGACAAGTTGACGCCGGAGGGCGTGGCGGTGGGACTCGTCTTCGGGTTCGTCGCGGTGTGGTTGGCGATCGTGAGCATCAAATTAGTCAGCGTGACGTGGGCATTGATCTTCACGACGTTGAAATACGGCGCAATCGCGGGCGTGCTCGTGCTTTTAGGAGTGTTGGCGAGCTGAGTTTGACGATTTGTAGTAACATTTTAGAGAGATTTAGCGCACGATGTGCTCGCTTCTTCCGTCTTCGAGATCTTGATCTTCGAGGTGTACGCGCAACATGTCCGCTTCCGCTATACTGCGCGATTTTTCGTTCGCGAGCGACGCGGTGAGTGCTCGATACATGGCGAGCTCGGAGACGACGGCGAGGAGCTGTCGCTCGATGGAAGAGAGTTGGAATTTTGAACGATTTAGCGATGAGACCACCTCGAGCGCCTCGTCTGCGTTTTGTGCGATCGTGGTGCGCAAGTATTCAATCTGTTCGTCCGCGTCTTGGCATCTCAGGTCGTAGTTTGCCGACTCGTGTTCTTTATCCTCGAGTCGCGCTCCCACGCTGGAGAGCTTAACATTGAAATCATCGACGTCGATATCGTTCCCCTCTTCGCCTTTGGGGCCGTGCACGAGCCTCCAACGAGTGTGCTCTTGAGGGTCTTCGAGTTGGTGGCTCAAGTTTTCGGCGGCGATTTGCATCTCGTACAACATGGTGCGCTTGCTCGAAATCTTGGCTTGGTATTCCGGCACGGCGCCCGCGCGTCGGTGCGCTATGGCGAGAGATCTCTCGATGTCGTGCGCGTGTCGACGGAGTTTTTCACACTCGACGACGCGTAAACCTAGTTCTTCTTCGCACTGACGAGTGACGTCCTCCGCCGTCGCCACTCGATCACACAATTGACAAAGCTCGTTGTTTCTATCCAATAATTCAATGGCGACGGCTTCCCGCGACTTGATGATGGCCTTCGATTGCTCGAGCAACAAGCTCTGCTGACGCTTACCAGCCTTGAGATCATCTTTAAGTTTTCCAAGCTCGGTATCGCCCACCTCGACGTCCGCTCTCGCGCTCATGATGGCGTGCACGACGCCATCGTTTTGACCGCGGCGTCTGTCCCTCTCGAGCTTCCTCGCATCCGTCTCGGCGCGAGCCGCGGAGACGAACGCATCCTTTTCGCGAGTGTGCTTCTCGAGGTCTGAGACTTTGGAATCTAAGCGCATCTGACGTTCGTTCGTCGTCTTTGCGACGACGAACGACTTCTTCACGACCGCCGCGAAGGCGTCGCTCTGCGTCTTTGTAAACTCTTGCAATTGCTTGAAATGCTTCTGTTGCTCCCTCGCGCGTTGTATGTTTGCCTCGTAGTCTGCGATCTCCGCTTCTCGTATCCTCAGCGTCGATCGCAACGCACTCGCGGTGTTTTTTATCCTATGATGTCGTCGCATCGCGCGAAAGACTCTGTCGGCGACGTGCGCGTGTACCCTATCCCTCACCGACTCCTCGCGGCGAAGACACTTCACCTCCTCTTCCAAATCTGCAATTTCCCCGCGCAGGGTGACGCTCACCGTGTGCGCGACCAAGTCGCTCTTCGCGATCGCCGTTTTACACGTCTCGCGTTGCTCGCGGATTTCAATCTGCAGAGCGTTTTGTTCCTCCGAAACGCGCGCCGTCTCGCTCGCGGTCGAGGCGATCTCTCGCTCGAGCGACGATTTGACTTCTTTGGCGTCGTCGATGATTTGTCGCGCCGCGGATTCGTTCGCCAGCACTTCGTCCACGCGGTAATCGAGCTGTGCGGTCGAGCGAGTCTCTCGAACGTTGAGTTGTTTCGCTCGAGTCAATCGTTTTTCGCTCGCGCGTCGATCGATCTCGCACCGCACGCCCTCGCCGGCTATCTCGTCTCCCTTCAACGATTCGCGTTCCAAAAGCGCCTCTAATTCATGCAAGCCCGCGTTCGCCGTCGCCAATCGCTCGTCGAACTCGGACACTCGCGCGCGCGCACGCGCGACGTCGTTTTCACGTCCGATGAGCGAGCTCTGCGTCTTGTTCTCGGCGCTTCGAAACGATTCGAGCTCGGAATCGATCGCCGCCGCCGTCTCGCGCGCGCGAATGGATTCGGCAAAGGCGACGTCTCTCTCGCATCGCATCGCGCTCGGCGCGCGCTCGCTCGCCTCGAGCGTCGCTCGCTCGCTCGAAAGCGCACGCCGTAAACGCTCGGACGCATCTTCGACCTCGCGCGCTCGCCGCGCGCGTTCATCGCGCGCGCTCGCCAACGATTCCGCGCGTCTCGCGCTCGCCTCAATCTCCTCTCGCAACGTTTCACATTCTTCGCGCACACCCACGAGCACGGGCGCGAGTCTCTCCGCCTCCAGCCGCTCCTGCCGAGCGCGCTCTCGCATCAACGCGTCTCTCTCCCTTCGCAACGTCTCGACCCGGTCCTCGCACCTCCTCTTCACCGCCTCCGCGTCCTCCCTCGCCGCCTCCGCCGCGCGTCTCGCCGCGCGCGCGTCCTCCTCCGTCCCATCCTCCCTCAACGCCGCCATCCGATGCGCCAACGCGCGCCGACGACGCTCGTACCGTTCACACCGCCGCCTCGCTCGCGCGCTCGCCTCCACCGCCGTTCGCACCGCCGTCGACCCTCCCCCTTCCGCGCGCGCGCTCGGACGACACCAACCGTCACCGTCCACCGCCACCGCCGCGTCCTCTTCCCGCGTCTCTCTTCCCGCGTCCACCATCGCGCGATCGCTCGACGCGCGACCGCGAGACGCACGACGACCGCCTCCGCCTCTCGCGGTCCTCGCGTCGGTCTTCGCCGCGCGCGCGCGTCGAGACCGCCGAGAGAGACGCGCGGATATTTTTATCTCCGCACCGTCGCCGCGGACGCGCGGACAGAAACACGCCACGTGGCGATATATCGCATCGAATCGAAAATCGAATCGAATCGCGACGGCACTCCGCGACGCGCATGACGCTCGCGACGCAGGATTCTCTCAATCGATGGGCGCAGAAGATCGTGCCGCAGATATCCGGCGTGGATGATCCCGCGCTCGCGCGCACGCTCGAAGACCTCGTGACGACGACGACGATTGATGATTGCGCGAAGAATCGCGATGGAGGACGGAACGTCCCGACGACGACGACGACGACGACGGGACGAGGAGGCCGCGCGAAGGGGAAAACGACGGAGTGCGTCGAACGCATGAACGTGCGAGAGGTGACGACGATGCTGAGACGGCAGACGAGTAAGGTTGACGGGAGCGTGTTCGAGCGCGTCCCGGACGACGTCGGTCGGTTACGGCTCGGCGAGGTGTGGGCCAAGGTGAACGGGGGTGGGGGGAGCGAAGGAGGGGGAGGTGAGGATGGGATCGGTGCGGACGGTGGTGGTGGGATGTTCAGTCTGCCTCGATTGTCCTCGCTGACGTTTGTACAGCTCACGGCGGCCATCGCGGCGGAGCCGACGAACGCGGCGGAGAAGGAAAATCGAGGCGTCTCCGCGAGAGGGAAACGCGCGGCGAGGACCGGAGGAACCGGGCCGACGAGGACGAGGAAGGCGGCGACGGGGACGAGGAAATCGGGACGAGGCGCGAGTGGGACGAAGAGGTGCGCGACGGATGTCGCGTTGGTCGAGGTGGAAACCGTGCCGGGGGTGTCGTACGAACCTAAGAAACTCAAGATACGCAGCGGCGTGCCAACGCCCGCGGTTCGTCGCGCGCTCGCGCCGCGCAAGATGGGTCGTCGTCCGAAAGACGCCCCGGAGGAGACCGAAGCCGAGAAACGGATGCGCGCGGAGGAGCGTCTGTTTCGCAACCGCGAGAGCGCGGCTCGCTCTCGCGAAAAGAAACAAAACGCCATGAAGACGCTCGAGGACGAAAACGGGCGCCTTCGCGCCGAAATTCAAAAACTTCGAACGAAACTCGCCAAGTTGGAGAAACAACTCGCCGCTCGATGATCGCGACGTGTAACTGAAATTTTTGTACGCGACGAACAACGAGACATCTTATGCCCCACACGCGGTCGCGCGTCGTCACCGTCGTCTCGCCCGACGCGCGACGTCCGTGCGCGCGGTCGATGACGGAAGTCTCGTCGCTCGCGCTCGCGGTTCCGAGGAACGACGGCGACGACGACGACGATGACGGTAGTCCCCATCGCGTCCCGCCCAACGACCGTTCCTCTTCTTCCTCTTCCTCCTCGCCCTCCGAGCGATGGCACCGCTACGCCGTCGTCACCCTCATCACCGCCACCTCACTCTTCCTCTACGCCGATCAGAACCTCATCGGTCCGAACATGAGCGCCATCGCGGACGAGTTCGGGATGAGCGAGGAGGAGAAGGATGTCAAGCTCGGCGGTTTGCTGCAGTTGGCCTTCTTCGTCGTCGGATCGCCGGCGTCTCTCGTCATCGGGTACTACGCCGATCGAACGAACCGCGTGCGGTTATTTTTCTGGACCACTCTCATCGGCGAGGGGCCGTGCATGGCGACGTATTGGGTGAAAACGTATTGGCAGTTGTTTGCGCTGCGAGCGCTGACGGGCGTGGCGGTGGGCGGGTGCCTACCTCTTTTGTTTTCGCTGTGCGGAGATTTGTTCGCGAGTCACGAGCGGAGTTATGTGGCGAGCTTTTTGACGATCGCCACGGGTGCCGGGGTGGCGCTGGGACAGGTGGTGGCGGGGACGGTGGGACCTGCGTACGGGTGGCGACTGCCGTTTATTCTCACGTCGGCGCCGGCGGTGGCGCTGGCGACGGCGATGGTGATCTTCGTGGATGAACCGAGGAGGGGGGCGCAGGAAGAGGAGCTTAATCGGTCGTCTCGATCGTCGGGCGAGAGAGAGGGTGAGGCCTCAACGACGAACGGAGGCGAGGAGATAACATACAGGGCGCACACAAATTGGTCCAAGGTGAAGAGACAGCTGTGCGTGAAGACGAACATACTGGTGCTCATGCAAGGTTTGCCCGGAACTGTGCCTTGGGGGGTGTTTAATTCATACTTTGTGGACTTTTTGCACAAGCAAAAGGGCATGACCGTGCAGAACGCGACGGCAGCCATCGCCGTCTTTGGCATTGGCTCGGCTATTGGGACCGTCGTCGGCGGGTTCGTCGGCCAGAGAATGTACAATAGGAAAAAGGCGCGACTACCGATTTTCATGGGAGTCACGACTGCGATGGGAGCGATTCCGTCGTATTATTATTTGAATGTGGTGAATTACGGGCCTGAGAGAGTGTGGCTTTACATCACGTGCTTCGTAGGCGGCGTTTTGTGCTCCATGACGCCGCCCAACGTGCGCGCAATCTTGTTGAACGTGAATCCACCAGAGACGCGCGGAAGCATGTTCGCCGTGTACTCACAAATAGATGACGTCGGTAAAGGCGGAGGACCTGCATTGGTGGCCGTCCTCATAGTGAGCATGGGTAGAAGAGTGGCTTTCAACGTAGCGTTTAGTTTTTGGTTTTTGTGCGGGATTCTGCTCGCGTGCATCACGTTCACGATCGATCACGACTTAGAACTAGAACGACTCGCGGTGCTCGAGGCGCTTGAGCATCGTGTCCCGGAGAACGGTGTTGAGGGGCGCGAAAAGTGACGATCGAGATAGACTCGGACGAATCGACATGTAGCTTTAATACTATTGCAACTTGAGGGTTGTGGATTCTTTTGTACGGGCCTACTCCATGCGTATTATGTATTAGGACTCATCCATGTGGGCGTTTGCCTCGTTCCATTCCGCAGTCACCTTTGCCGCGCTCTCAGGATGAGCTACGGGTTTCGTAGTTTCCAAAGAAGAAAGTCTGAGCGACCGAGAGTTGGCAGTACGAGGATACACGATGATGTAAAGCACTTCATCTTGAAAGATGCACCGACACGTCTGCACCTGCACGAGAGACGGAAACTGACACAGCAGCTCGAAAGGGCGTCCAACTTTGGGATTCGTGTACTGCTGCTGCGGCGCTGGGTCGGCTCGAACGAAAGCTCGACCTTGATCGTCGATCGCCATCGAGAAATCGACCGCCGTGTGACCGAGAGCGCGAATGGCGAGCACGTGATATTGCACACCATCCGTCGATTCAGCCACTTGAAGCTGTACGTCAGACTTCGGAATCACCGGATACGGTTCTCGTTCATCCGCCAGATACTTGCCGACCGCGCGCAGCAAAAGTGTGCGAAACACAGCCTTGGACACGTTCGGTCGCAGGATGAACGGATCGTGCACTCGTTTCCCAAATATTTTCGCCTCGACGTACGGAATGCCATCCGCAATCTGGAGGTTTTCCGCGCTTTGCATCGCTCCAATCGATTGGATGCCTTGCTGTCGAGACTGCACCGAGGTCAAGCCAATGAACGTCTTCATCTCCATGACCATGTATTGCGTATTGTTATATCCTGGCGCTGGGGCGATATTTCCGTGTCTCGCGACGTACCAAACCTGAGTGTCCAACGGCACTTCGAACGACTCACCCAGGGCGACGCCCACCGGTAACGAGAGCAATCTCCTGTCGTTACCATGCGGTAAGTTACGCTCTCGATCTCTCCAACCCCTCGCCTCGCCCTTGATTCTCGTCCAATTGGCAAAATATTCAGCTCTGTGTATGGCGTCCCGCACCGTCTCAAACGGCGCCGTCTCCACGACCACCTCCGCCACGCCGTCCACCGATATTCCCACGCCCCGAACGACGACGTACCCCGCGTGTTCAACCTCCTCTTTCCGCCTTCGTTTCTTCCCCGTCCCGTTCTTTTTATCCGCGACCACCATGACGCGCCTCTCCCGGTGGATTGATGAGATTAAACCACTCGAATCACTCAAATCACAGGCGCTCCGCCCTCGCGCGTCGCCCTCGTCGCCCTCGTCGCGCTCGCGATCGACGTCCGAACCGACGCGCGCGCGTCTCACCGGATCACGCACCGCGCGACGCCGACCGCCGACGTCCCGCGCGCCCGTAAACCGTCTCCGGCCGCGCCCGTAAACCGTCTCCGGCCGCGCCCGTAAACCGACCGTCTCCGCGCGCGCGCGCCCCGCGTTTCCACCGCCCGCGCGCGCGCGACGTCGACCGATGCCTTCGCTCCGCGTCGCTTCGAATCTCTCGCCCCCGTCGACGCGTCGTGTGACGCCCCCGCGCGCGTCCGCGCGCGCTCGGGAAGGAATGATTTCGCATCCCAAAAAAATCGGTCGGTCGCGCGCGGTCCCCGGAGTCTCCGGGATTCGCCCCGCAAACGCGCGCGCGAGGGGAGAGAGAGAGACGCGGACGCGACGAACGCGGAGACGCGAACGCGCGGGGTGGAGGACGCGCGTCGCTCGGCGAGCGAGCGCGACGCGCGCGTCGCGGGGGGGCGGAGGCGCGCGCGCGCGATGGAGGGGGTCGATCGTGCGCTGGGACGTGTCTGAGATTTGCGGTTTTTCGGAGATGATCACTGTTTGTCCGTATGGAAGTACATGTGTCGGCGCGACAGGCGACGGGACGCGCGGCGCGCGCGAGGTCTGGGTCGGAGCTGGCGGGAGGGAGGGCGCGCGCGTCGTCGTCGTGACGTGCTCTCGCGTGGTCGCGCGCTTTGGGTCGGAGGTCAGCCGCGAGCGACGAGGAGCGCGCCGAGGGCGACGGAGAGGGCGGAGAGCGGCGGCGGCGGGGAGGCGGCGGCGGCGGCGGGGCCGGCGTCGTGGCGAGCGATGTCGGCGAGACCGGAGAACGCGACGGCTAAGAAGCCCCCGGCGGAGGCGGCCTCGGTGAAGACGACGACGGCGGCGAACGCGGGTGCGGAGGACTCCGCCGCGGCGGAGGCGGCGAGGAAGACAAAGGTGAGGAGCACGGCGACGACGGCGACGAGCGCCGACGCGAGGTTGAACAGTAATGCCTGCGCGTCCGTGAATCCGGCGACTCGAAGGACACCGTAATCGCCAATCTCTTGCGGAAGCTCGTGTGCGAGCGCCGCCCACGTCGTCGCCCAACCCGCCGACCGACCGCGTCGAGCGAACGCCAGGGCTATGACGACGCCATCGGTGAAATTGTGCATCGCGTCCGCGAACAGATTCAACCAGCCGCTCGTCGCGATCGCGTCCAGGTTCGCCGTCAACCCACGTTCGGTCTTTCCTCGTCGTCTCGTCGACCTCGACCTCGACCTCGACCGTCCCGGCGCGCGCGAGCGCTCTCGACGCTTCGTCCATCGAACCGCCTTTTCAATCTCATGAAACGCCAGCGCGCCGAACACGACGCTCATCGCCGCGAACGCGTTCCCATTTTCCCCCCCCACCGCTCCCTCGAGCCCTCTCGCCGCGTCGAACATCGCCGGGAGTTGGTGCGCGACGGCGTCGCCCAGTATCGCGCCGACGCTCAAATCGTTCAACCACCTCGCGCTCACGCGCACACCGATCGCTCGCATCGCCAACAGCGAGCACGCGGCGAGAGAGGCGAGAGAGACCACCGTCGACGCGAGGACCGCGTCCGCGAGGTCACCGCGCGTCGGCGCGCCTCGTCGTTCGTAAACGTCCCGTCCCGAGCTTTGGCCATGGTGATGATGACCACCGTGCGCTCGACACCCGACGACGAGCGCGAGTCCGACGACGACGACGACGACGTGCGTCGCGACGAGTTCCCGCCGCGTCGATCTCGGCGCCATGCGTCGCGGACTACCGCGTTCGCCGACGACCGCGCGCCCTCTCGGGACACATCTGCATTGCGGCGCGCGCGAGAGCGATGCGCGCGCTCGCGCTCGCGCTCGCCCTCGCGTGCGTCAACGTTTTCCTCTGGTTCGTTCGAAACCTCGCCCGCCCGCTCCGCGCGCGATGGCGCGCCAAGGAGCGCCTGCGCGCGCTCATCGTCTTGGGCAGCGGTGGACACACGAGCGAGATGTTGTCGCTTCTCGAGCGATTACCCGCCGATTCCTACGCGCCGAGGACGTACGTCGTCGCGAGAACGGACGATAAGAGCGCGTCCAAGGCGCTCGAGCGCGAGCGTCGACTCTCGGGGGCGTCCGCGAGCGTCGTGCGCATCGGACGCGCGCGCGAGGTGGGCCAGAGTTTCCTCACCAGCGCGGCGACGACGGCGTTCGCCCTCGTCGAGGCCGTCGCCGTCGTTCGCAGATGCGCGCCGGACGTCGTATTTTGTAACGGTCCGGGCACCTGCGTGCCCGTGGTGTTCGCGGCGATGCTCAGACGCGCGCTCGGGTGGTCGACGCCCGCCGTGATTTTCGTCGAGAGCGCGTGTCGAACTCGCACGCTCAGTCTCACGGGGAAGATTTTATATCACCTCCGATGCGCGGACGCGATGTGCGTCATGTGGGAGGGCGTGCACGAGAGGTATCCTCGCACTGATTTCATAGGACGCGCTTTGTAGTCCGATCTCGCCTCACCGGCGCCCATCTCAGACGTCCCGGGACGCGCCCTCGCCGAGACGCTCAACCACCGCCGCCTCGCCGTTGCCCGCGTCCCCGCAGTGATCGCCCGCGCGCGCGCGATTCTCGCGTCGAGAACGGCGAGCGTTCGAACGAGGACGCGACGCGAGACGAGTGGGACGAGACGAGGGCGCGAGACGCGGACGAGGACGCGCGGGCGACGACGACGAACGCCGTCATGTCCGTCGGCGGGGACACACTGTCCCGAGCGACGAGCCAGCGGTTGACGCGCTCGTCGATGCCGTTGATGCTGTTTTATTGCACAGAGGTGCGGGAGGGTGACGCGCGGAGATGGTGTGACGCGTCGACGGCGATGGATGGAGGAGGGGGAGGGGGGCGCGCGCGCGATGAGGACGACGGCCGTCTGTCTGTTTTGGGAATGGGAATTCAAAACCGTCCGGCGGCGGAACGCGCGACTGACGAATGGTTTTCGCTCGCGCGCGCAGATGGAACAAATGGCGAGAGAGATCGCGGCGATCGATGGTAACGTCGAGCTCGGGGAGATTCAGTGGCGCACGTTCGCGGATGGATTTCCAAACATTTTCGTCAACAACGCCGAGCAGGTGCACGGAAGGCACGTGGCGTTTTTGGCGTCTTTTCACAACGCATCGGTCATTTTCCAGCAGCTTAGCGTGATATACTCGCTGCCGAAGATGTTTGTCGCGTCTTTCAGATTAATTTTACCGTTTTTCCCCACCGGGACGTTCGAGAGAGTGGATAAAGAGGGTGAAATTCCCACGGCGGTGACCATGGCGAGAATGTTGAGCACCATTCCGCACTCGAGAGGCGGACCGACGGATATGATTGTCTTTGACATTCACGCCCTTCAGGAGCGATTTTACTTTGGTGACTCCGTGACACCGCTCTTTTGCTCTGGGATTCCGCTCTTGTTGGCCAAGTTAGAGCGACTAGAGGACGCCGCGGACGTCGTCATCGCCTACCCGGACGAGGGCGCGTGCAAGCGTTTCCACAACTTTTTCTCCAAATACGACGAGGTCGTCTGCACCAAGGTTCGAGAGGGCGATAAGCGCATCGTCACCATCAAGGAGGGTAAACCCATGGGTAAGCACGTCGTCATCGTCGACGATCTCGTGCAATCCGGGGGCACGCTCATCGAGTGCGCCAAGGTTTTGAGAAGAGAGGGCGCGAGCGCCGTGAGCGCCTACGTCACCCACGGCGTCTTTCCCAACGAATCCTGGCGCCGCTTCACCGATCCTGCCGCCGGGTTCGCCAATTTCTGGATCACCGACTCGTGTCCACAGACTGTGAACGCGTGCAGCGGCGTGTCGCCGTTCGACGTGCTCAAACTCGCCGGTTCGATCGCGCACGCGCTCAACATTTAATGGCGACGCATCGACGCACCACATCATCATTCATCTTTCACAGACACCCAAACAACAACAAACCGACGATGCGCGCGACACCGTCTCGCACAACACCACGCGACGAACGCTCCGGACCTCTCCGCGCGCTCGAAACTCGACGCGCGCGCGCTCGAAACGCCGCGCGCGCGCGACAAAGTCTCGACGCCGCGCGGCAGACGACGGCGCGCGCGCGTCGGTCGTCGTCTCGACGCCGCGCGGCGAACGGCGACGGGCGGCGGCATCGAGGGCGATGCCGAGGAAGCGCACGCGCGAGGTCGAGGCGGAGGAGGCGGCGGACGCGAGGCACTGGGACGGGGCGGCCCGGCGACCGCGCGCGAACGCCGACGTCGCGTGTCCGCGCTGTCTGCTCAGAAATTCGCAGCGCGCGCGAGGAGGGAAGGCGCTCTGGGTGGACTGCGACCCCGGACACGACGACGCGTTCGCGTTGTACCTCGCGGCGTGGGGCGCGGTCGACGGCGCGGGCGGGAAGAAGAAGACGGTTACGGAAGACGACCCGACGCCGCTCGTTCTCGCGGGAGTCTCCACGGTCGCGGGTAATCAGACCATCGAGAAGACGACGGCGAACGCGAGGCGGGTGTTGGATTGGATCGATTGGGGCGGCGCGCGCGATAGGTACGGTTCCGCGGAGTGGGAGTGTCATCGCTTCATGACGGAACACTGCCGAGTGTACGAAGGCGCCGGGCAACCTTTATTGAGAGAGGCGAGGATTTGCGAAGAGATTCACGGAGAGAGCGGGATGGATGCGGTGGATGGAACGTCGGCGTTGCCGGAGCCAGAGGCTCGTGAAAAGCGTTACGTAAAAGTGGGCGACGAGCCAGCCGCCGTGGCCATGTTTGAGGCTGTGAAAAAGGCGGGCGGAGACCTCATAATCGTCGCGACGGGACCCTTGACGAACGTGGCGTTGATGATTTCGATGTATCGAACCGAACTGAACGCGCTCACGAAGAGACCGACGATATTTTTCATGGGGGGCGCCGTCGGCGAGGGCAACACGGGCGCTCGCGCCGAGTTTAACGTACAGTGCGATCCCGAGGCGGCGCACGTCGTCCTAGAGAGCGGACTTCCCCTATACATGATCCCGCTCGAGGTCACGCACACCGCCCTCGCGACTCCCGAAGTGATCGCGACGCTGAGAGAGAAGGCGTTGCTTCATCCCGCGGGCGAAGAGCACGCGAAGAGAATCGAAGCCTTGCTGACGTTTTTCGCCCAGACGTACGCGCGCGTCTTCCGATTCGATCACCCACCGCTTCACGACCCGTGCGCGGTGTGGGCCGCGATAGAATTCGCGCACGCCTCCTCCGACCATCACGATCCAAACGACTTCCACCCATCTTTCGAGTACACCCTCGAGCGCGTCGACGTCGAGCGCGCCTCCGCGCTCACCTACGGCCAAACCGTCGTCGATCGTTGGCGAACCAGCGGTCGACCGGTAAACGTGCGATTGGCCAGAAAAATGAACGTACGAGCGTTTTGGAACGCGCTCGCGCGCGCCATCGCACGCCACGCCGCGCTCGCGTCACCACGAGCGACACCCGTCGCCCACCCACCGGTCGACCGATCGTCCGACCGACCGCGTCCGACCGACCGCGACCGCGGCCACGACGCCACCACGCGCGACACACACACATAATTCATAAAAAAACATAGTTCCTCCCGTATCCAACACACTCTATAGACACCGAACGTCCGATATCACGCCATTCCGATATACCATGGACATCAGTCAACACAACACAACACACACATACGCCATTCTCGTCTCTACTACAGCGTTTTATCTCCCCACCTCGCACACACACACCGCAGATCCCATCCCTCCGTCCCCCTCGGCCCGACGACGTCCCTCGACCGCACACCATGACGATGACGCGCGCGACGACGACGAGAACGTCGACGAGATCGCTCGCGGGAAACCCCGTGCGCGGTCGCGCGGTCAAGCGATCGACCGGACGGTGCGTCGACCGTCGACCGCATCCGCGCGACCCGATCGAGTGACCGGACACCGTCATTCATTCGCGCGCGCGAATGCGCATCGTATCCGTATCGCGGGGTCGTATCTCGAGCGCGATCGCGCGATGTCCGATCGATCGTCTCGGACGCGGAGAGAGGGACGATGGGTGGGGCGTGATGTGATGTGATTCGTGAGAAGACTGACGCGACGCATCGTGACTCGTGACGTGACTCGTGTCGTAGGGTTCCGATGACGTGTAAAGCCAAGTACGGCGACGAGAGCGTCTATTTCGATCTCTCCGACGTCGAGGCGACGACGGGGTCGTGGGACGTCTACGGCGTCGATTCTCGAGCGCGATACCCGGATCAACAGGCGGCGTTCTTTGAGTACGCGGCGCAAGGTTTGGGCCGACGCGAGGCTGTGTATTCGCTCTTGGCGGTGTCCGCGGGATTGTTGACCGTGGCGTACGGCGTCAAGGGGGCCAAGGATGCGAAGTTGCCCATCACCGTCGGGCCGCAAAAGGAACCCGTCGTCGGGCCGCGCGATCGCATCTGAGCGGTCGCGGGAAGGCGTCGTCCTCGAGTTCAGTAGAGATGTAATGGCGACGTTCGCGTACGTTTTTGAATCGTGATGTGTGTGGGGTTTTTTTTGAAGCGGCGCGTCGAGCGTCGAGCGTCTCGCGCGCGGGTTTTTCAGAGCGTTTCGAATGCGATTTCGGCGCGCGCGATGTCGATGTCGATTTCGATTTCGAAAGACGACGGATTCGACGGTGCGCGCGCGTGCGAGGAACCGTTACAAAACCGCGCGCGAGAGACGCGCTCAGAGCTCGTCGCGCGCGTCGCGGGATTCTCGCGCGAGCGCGCGCGCGAGCGTCGCGATATCCGCCGCGTACCCGTCGTCCTCTCTTTTCGCCTCGGCGTCGAGACGATCGGCGACGGCGATGAAGTCGTTCTCGCGCATCGTGATCGTCTCTCGCGTCGCCTCGGGCGCGCGCGCGCGGGATGCGCGAAGGACCGCGAGGGACTTTTCCACCGCGTCGGCGGAGGAGGAGGCGTCGAGCGCGACGTCGGCGACGTCGGCGAGCACTTTTTTCGTCGCGTCTTTGTCCGCGAATATCGCGTCCGGAACGCCCTCGACGTGTAAGAGATCACCGAGAAGCGCGATGGCGCGCGTTCGCGTTTTTTTCGGCGCGCGTCTCGATAAAACTTCGCCCAACACGCGCGCGCCGTCGGCGGCGAAGAAATCCACCCTCGACGGCGCGTGCGTGCGCACGCACATGCCGAGCACCCAGAGCGATTTATGTCGCAACTCTTCGGGCGTTCGCGTCGCGGAGACGAGCGACATCAGCACGTCGAACCCACCCTTGTCGCGAATGATTCCCTGCACGATGACGTTGTTCGACGCCGCCGCCGCGAGCGCGCTCGCCGCCGCGCCGGCGACGTCCTCGTCGTCGTCGCGAAGCGCGCCGATCAACGCGTCCGCCACGCCAATCTTCCCTAAATCGTTCGCCAACTCGATCGGGGCCACCAACTCGTACAATAAATCTAACGCCGCCATGCGACGCTCTTTCGTCTCGTTCTTGTGCGCGTCGACGATGATCTCTCCGCACTCTCTCGCGAGCTCGTGCGCGCTTCGCCGACCTCCATTCACGGCGTCCAACGCCTCCTTCACCTCCCTCCTCTTGCGATCGATCTCCTCCGCGCTCAGTCCACCGCGCTTTTCTCGAACATTCACCGTTCTCGACGAATCTTTCCCGTTCGCGATGGCGCGCGTGCGTCCGTCGTCGTCGTCGTCGCGCCTCGCGCGTCTCGTCGCGCGTCTCGCCGTCGCCGCGGCGCGTCGAAACCACGACCATCGACGCTCGGCGTTCACCACCGATTCCCCCTCGGACTCGCGCTCGGACTCGAGTCGCGCCATCTCTCGCAGGTGGTCCAAGTCACCGTGTTCGATCGACCACTGAAACAGTTCGCTCAGCGTCGCCTCGTCGTTCGGCAGCGATTCATACAGCGCGCGCTCGGCGTCTTCATCGCCCCCGTTCGCGGGTTCACCGCTCGCGCGCGTCGCCGACGCGCACGCGACGAGGAAGAAACATATCACCAGTATCCTTTTCGCGCGTCCGCGCATGTCTCGCGACGTCCGTCGCGATGTGGCGTCGATGGGCGTCTCTCGCGGAGGCGTCTCGTCCCGAACGGTGACGCCACGATGACGCCACACGCGAGCGCGCGCCCATGACGGTTCGAGGCGTCCTGCGCGACGGCGCGATCGCTTTCTTGGCGGGAACCGTCATCAGCGCGCGAGTCGGCGCGCCGGAGCGCGCGGTGGCGACGACGGCGCGACGCGACGACGATGGGCGCGCGGGGACGGCGAACGAACTCGCGAGAGAGGTGGTGGTGTGGTGCGACGTGTCGAGCGTCGGAAGAGGGGCGATCGCGCGAGGGGACGTGGTGATGGTTCGACGACCTCTCGGATCGTCGATCGGGGCGGGGAGGGTGGCGATTCAGCGCGTGGCGAAGGACGAGAGCGATGGGTTGGCGAGGGGGCGGTGCGAGCTGCGCGCGTCAGAGGCGTGGCGAGGACGAGACGACGACGGAGGAGGGGACGTCGGGGAGGTGCCAGTGGGTGTGATACGCGGACGCGTCGCCGCGGTGTTGTGGCCTCCGAGCGAGATGGGCGCGGTGAGGCGAGAGGCGGTGGATGGAGGCTCCGGAGAATGGTTGTAGTGTAAACGTACCGTAGACGAACATCTTAAAATTGAATATTCGGCGACGGAAACTTTCTCACGCACAGATCGAGCTCGAAATCCACGGTCGAGCGCGCGGGATCGATCGTCATGTCGCGATACCGCAGTTCCGTGCCCTCTAAATCTATGACGAGACGTTCGAAAAACGACGCCATCGATCGTTCGAACGTCTCGTCGGCGTCGGCACCGACGAGACGCGCGTCCACTCTCGAACCCTCCATCGGACGCATTCGTATCGTTCGTCGCTCACCGCTCCCACCGACCACACCGCTATACTCTAAATACCCCTCATCACCGCACACGCGCGCTGTCTCACCGCCTTCAAAGACGAAATCGAACCCACCTTCGTCTCGTCTCGCCGCCGCCGCCGCCGCGCGCAGCAACGGGTGCGATAAAAAATTCCCGAAATCACTCGAATCAAACGTCAATCGCGCGCTTCCGCGCGCCGGTCGCTTCAACAATATCCCACGCATCCCCACCGCCGCTTCCACGTCCAACGCGCACGGTTCATCGACGATGAATTCGATGTTTCGGCACGTCAGCGACCGCGGCGACGACCACGCCGTCCCGGTAATCTCCACTCGGCGCACCTCCCCTCGCGCGATCGCGGCCTCGATCGGCGCGTCGATCGCCACGCGCACGCTGCCGTACGATTTCAACACCAACGGCGTCTTCAACGCCGCCTCGGCGACGCTCGAGATGGCCACGGCCGGGTCCAACACGGGCGGGACCGGGAACCCGAAAAAAGATGATGACGACGCTCGCGGCGACGACGAGACGAGACGGTGCGCGCGCCGCGCGCGAGCGACGCGCGGACAGACGCGCGGGGACGATGTCGGCGCGCCGTTCGTCGCGCGCGACATCGCGAGCGTCGGTGAGTGCGGGGACGCGCGCGCGCGCTCAAACTCGAGTCTCGAGTCGGGGACGAGACGCAGCGACGAGAAAAGGAAACGAACGATGGATGGAACGTCGCGTGTTTCGCTCTACACGGTTGCTTGAATCCTCACAACAAATTGTTTCTACCGACTATTCCGTCGGACAGCGTCTATTCCGTCGCCGTCTAAAAATTGGAACCCCCTCCGCACGCTTGTTCTCGTCGCGACCGACGCCGAGTCGAAGAGAGTCGGCGTCGGTCTTCTCGCGACGAAATCTTAGAGCGGAACGACCTTTTCCCAAGTGAAGATGTCGAGGTCTTCGTCGCGACCGAAGTGACCGTAGGCGGCGGTGGTTTGGTAACGCTTTTTACCGCCGCGCTTGAGGTCGAGCGCCTTGCCCATCATACCCGGGCGGAAGTCGAACGCCTTCTTGACCTTTTCGAGAATCTCGGCATCCGGAATCTTACCCGTGCCGTACGTGTCGACGTGGACGGACAACGGCTCGGCGACACCGATGGCGTAGGAGATTTGGAACAAGGCGCGACGGGCGAGACCCGCGGCGACGATGGACTTGGCCGCTTGGCGGGCGATGTACGCGCCGGAGCGGTCGACCTTGGTCGGGTCCTTTCCGGAGAAGGCGCCGCCGCCGTGGGCGCCCCAGCCACCGTAGGTGTCGATGATAATCTTACGACCGGTCAAACCGGCGTCACCGTGCGGACCACCGATGACGAATCTTCCGGACGGGTTCAAGTGGAAGATGGTGTCGGCGTCGAGGTACTTCTCCGGGACAACCTTTTTGATGACTTCGTTCATCAAATCGTCGGCGATCTTTTCGTTGGTGACGCCTTCGATGTGTTGGGTGGAGATCAAGATGGTGTGGACGCGCTTCGGCACCATGGCACCGTTCTCGTTCTCGTACTCGATGGTGACTTGCGTCTTACCATCCGGAAGCACCCACGGGCACGTGCCATCCTTGCGCACGACGGTGAGGCGGTGTCCGAGCTTGGTGGCCAAGACGTGCGTGAGCGGCATCAATTCCGGCGTTTCATCCGTGGCGTAGCCAAACATGTGACCTTGATCACCGGCACCGACGTCTTCATCAGACTTCGTACCCATACCGTGCACACCTTGTCCGATATCCGGAGATTGATCGTGCAATTCCACGAGCACGCGGCACTTGTTCCCGTCGAGACCGGTTTCGTCCGAGATGAACCCGACGTCGCGGCACACTTGACGAACGACCGCCTCGTAATCAACCTTGGCCTTGGTCGTGATCTCACCGAACACCATCACCATGTTCGTCTTCGTCGCCGTCTCGCACGCAACCTTGGAGTCCGGGTCTTGTTCCAAGCACGCGTCCAAGATGCCATCCGAGATTTGATCAGCCAGCTTATCCGGGTGACCCTCGTTGACGGATTCAGAGGTGAAGAGAAATCCCATCGCGTTGTTCGTTGGACGTGCGGTGTACTGCGAACGGAAAGAAAGAGGACGTTAAAAATAACGCATCATCCGTCAGTCGTCTCGTCTCTCGCGCGTCGCCGTCGCGCGCGACAATCACCCTTCCCGATCGCGCCATCATCCGTCTCCGGATGAATGTGATGGATGAATGGAACGACCGACAGATGAAGGAATAAAGGGAACGTCGTGATCTCGACGTGTGCGCGCGCCGAGGCGCGCGCGCGACGACGTTTCTTCGCGAATGACGCGAAGAAAAATCAAATCGACGCGTTCGTTCATCCTCGCGCGCGAACGCGCGACGCGATCGTCATCCATCCCATCCATCCGGACGCCGCGTTCCGCGCGACCGGCTGAGATGATGATTTCAACCCATTCATTCATCCATCCATCCGCGCCGTCTCGAGACGGACGCGCGACGTCGCGTTCGCGCGCGCGATGGACGTAAAAAAGAAAAAAAAATCGACGCATCGGATTCGCGCACCTCGTGTATCGATCGCGTCGACGCGGGGTAAAGTGACGCGACGGGACGCCCAAAGGTGGATGACGCCCGCGCGAGATCCACGCGCGCGGCCGTCATCCACTCGTCCGACCGCGCGGTCGGTCGCGCGGTGCGGGCCCGCGCTTTTTCGGTGTCCATGCGGGAGGGGGGGTGTGTGTCGAGTCGTCATCGGTCGATGGAATGCGACGCGGGTGGGCGTGCGCACGCACCCATAAGTGTGGCCCGTGATTGTCACCACCAGTGGGGCGGGGAAAATGTGGTGACGACTACACATACATATTCGCTTCAGACGCGATGAATATACCGTGCGGTCGAACGCACGGAGAGAGACGGAAACGAACTCCCGATTGAAGGGTCGGGTGGTGAGCAGATGTGCCCGAGCGGTTAAGGGGATCGACTAGAAATCGATTAGGCACTGCCTGCGCGAGTTCAAATCTCGTCGTCTGCGAAGGATTGACCGTGAAAACTTTTTTTGTGCGCGCGTGGGAGAAAGGCGTGCGGGTCGCGACGCGAACGGTGAGGGGTGACGTGGGATCGGAGGGGCGTCGGATGGGGAGGCGGCGCGGCGCGCGCGCGAGCGTTTTCGCGCGTCGACGGCGACGACTTTGATTACAAGGATTGCGTGCGAGAGACACGATGGGAATCACGAGGGGCGGGTGTATTCGATGACGATCGGGGACGATTTTTTCCAGACGCTGGCGTGGATGGACGCGAGCGTTTGGTCCTCCTTGGACGCGTCGCCGCCGAGGACGTCCACGCCGGCGCACGAGAGTCGGATCGAACCCTCGGGCACGGTGGGTGGATTGGCGAGCTCGGACAGTTTTTTCGCTATGAACTCGCGAATTTTCTTCGCGCCGAGAATTTTCGGGGCGGAGACGCCGCTCGGTGAGATCTCGGGAAGGTTTGAGTCTTCTCCGGGGGAGAGGACGAAACTGAGTTTCGGAGACTCGGGTTCGGGCGCCTCGTTCAGGGCGTGGTCGACGAACCATTTCGGAAAGATGTCTCGTTCGACTGACGTTCCCTCGAGATCGTCGACTTTGAGCAACACGCGTCCGTTTCCAGCAACCGGGTGTTCGAATAACACGGATGACGTCTTCGGCAGACGCTCGGAAAATGCCCTCTCGTGCTTGCGAGGCGGACACGCGCGTCCATCTTTTTGAAACTTCTTCACCCAATCATCCATGAGTAAGCGAATGATTTCGATCCCAAGATTTCGTCTCTCGTCCACGGGCGCTTCTTGCACGCCCAGGTTTTGCGCGTACGCCTCGGCTTGAAACGCTGAGCTAGGCGTGAGCGTGACGGCGAGAGACCCGCTTCGAGCGTCCACGCTGAACCACGACGGCACGGTTGTTTCCGGATTCAAAGTGTCAGACTCAAGGAGCGTTTCAAAATCTGAACCGTCGGCCATGCCGTCGAACGTGCGCACCGGTTTCGCGCTCGCCACGTGCCAAAGAGAAATCGTCCCGAGAGAATTTTGTGCTAAAACGTGTTGCTTGTCGTGCAACACACCATACCTCACGATCGGACTCGCGCCCGGAATTTCCATCGACGGCGCGATGTGGTGCGAAGACGCCTGTTGCGTCCCACCGTCGGCCACCTGATCGTGCCAACTGTCAAATTTTCTCGGCGTACCGAACGTCAGCATCCCCGGAGATCCGACTTCAAACCATTTTCCCGCCTGTCGGGTCACGCTTCCGGGAAGAGGTGAGTGTGCCGACGAACGTCTCGTGAACGAACCGCTTCGCGGAGGAGTCGCTGGTTCTTCGACGACGACGTCTTCCGTGGGAATGTCGACGGGCCATCGCTTGATGGACCGAGACGCCGTCGCGGTCCACAAGTCTCCATCCGACGACTGACATCGATGAGAATCATCGAGTCGTAGCCGCAACACGGCGGCGGACTCTGTGGCTAATAGACTACTTTTCCTATCTGCGAGCGATGTCACGCAAATTCTCGCATCTATCCCTCCCGAGTACACGCGAGAGAAATCTTCGCTGACCGCGAGGGCCCAAATTGAACCCGTGTGCATTCCCGCAAATGTCTGCACGCATCTCTGCTCACCGATGTCCCACACGCGAATGGTCCGATCGCTGGATCCCGTCACACACTTCCTTCCATCGGCATCCACGACGATAGCTCTCACGTTATCGGTATGACCCTTCAGCTTTCCTTCTTTCTGCGCGCTTCTGGTATCCCACACTCGCAACGCGAGCTCGGTGCCTCCGGAGACCAAAGTGTTGCCGGAACCGTCCATACCGAGCGCGTAGATGGATTCTTTCGACCCCGACAACGGCGTCACGCAACCGTCATGCTTGGAGCTCAGGTAAGAAGGCGCGGCGTTGATCGCGAGACATCGCTCGATGTCCCACAGAAAAATCTCGCAGTTGAGCCCGCCCGACACAAACTTAGTGTGATTTCCTCTCGTGCCTTGCGCCAACGCCATGACGTAATCGCTGTGACCTTGTAACGTCAATGATGACGAGCTCGCGTCTTCCAAGTTCCAAAGTCGCACGGTGTGATCACTCGACGCACTCGCCAAGTGCGTCTGCGTCACCCTCGCCACGTCGTTGACCCAACCTGCGTGTCCCTCAAAAGTCCGCGTACACGACGGCATACCGCCGGACAAATCCCATGCTCGTACCGTACCGTCACGTCCACCGGAATACAACACATCCTTATCGCCGACATCGATGGCGTTCACTCCTCCCACGTGTTTCGTCTCGTACTCTGGTTGCGGAAGCGTGTACGTCACCGACCGTCGCTGTCGCTTGACGATCTCAGCCGTGTTCATCGCACCTAAAATAGATGACAGCAGTTATAGGACAGCGTCCAAAACAAAACAAACGTGGCTAAACCCGAATTCGGTCCGTCGAGAAACACTTTATCGATGGATGGAAAGTACGTCGACGGTCGTCCCTCGCACTTGCTCGCCGTCACCCCCAGCCCGGTCAGGAGCATGAACACGCCGTGCAGCGCGAACCCTTTCAGTCCGGTCAATCCGAGCGCACCGATTCCGATGCCAGAGATGATGCTCAGGTAGGTAAATCTGCGCCAAAGACGTCGACCACGGTCAGTCGGTTGTTCGGTCGTTCGACTGGTCGACAATTCATCAACGAATTTGTCGACTTCCGCGTCGTTCGTCGATTCATCGCACGAAAACGCCTCGCGAAACGTCGAAGCGTGTCGTTGACGATCGCACACGCGCGCCCGTGCGCGTCTGATCGTCGCGACCGCGTCGAGGAACGCGCGAGATGCGCGAAGATCGAGACACACATCTGCGAACACGCTCGCGCGTTGTGGGCGACGTTATCACCGTTCACGACCAGATACTTGGCGAGTCTCGCGTCGTCTTGATCGTCTTCGTCGTTTCGAGCGACGCGCATGCGACGGGACGGGACGACGTGGAACCGTCGTCGCGATGTGCGGACCGAGCTCGTGGCGACGCGCGGCGAGTCGGTCGTCGACGCGCCCTCATCTCTGACCGCGGTGGATATCGATGATAAATGTCATAATACTACAATATGCGTGCGTTAAAGGCGCCGACGTTTCCACTCGAGGGATGCTGGGGTGCTGAACGCGCGCGTTCAGTATGTGGAGAGTTGCACCGGGAGAAACTCATCCGGGTCGTTGAAGAGCAAGTTTCGATCCTCCACTGAGATCTCCGTCGAAGCGAGAGACGGGATGCGGGGGGGGTTCTTCTTTTCCTCGGTTCGAATTTTTTCTCGCATGCTCTCGACCTCACTACGGCCGCGAGGGTAGTGCTCGTTGCACGGATCGATGGAACCGTGGGGCGCGATGCAATTCTTGACGGTGCGGTCGAACTCATCACCTTGCACGTCTGGCCAACCCATGGGCGCAAACGCTTGCTTCCTGAAGGCGTCACCACCGCGTTCGCATCCGAGTCGGTTGTATTTATCGATGTTTACGTCCATCTCGTCGATCATGTGCTGAGGCATCTCGCCCGTTTGAGACTCGTCGTAATACCAATCCGGCAAGTAGCCGCCCACGTGTTCCTTCAGGACCGGTCTCGATTGCGCGGCGTAACAGTTGAGATTGAAACCACCCGGTCTGTGGTTGATGCACTGGCCGGCGAGCCAAGCGTCAATCATCCCTGCGCCGTGCTCATTAACATAATCACGAAGTCTTTGCGCGCCCGAGCGCGTCCACATGATGGCTCCCGCTCCGGCCCAGCCACAAATCTTGTTAAACTTATGAATGTACACGTTGGCGGTCTGGTTCAC
>MDTE01014152.1_pt1 | contig 65641 bp, 50 predicted proteins | sample 811231 | NCBI WGS metagenome assembly MDTE01 (sample SAMN05326651, study PRJNA326480) | marine metagenome | isolation source: seawater | place: Indian Ocean: Red Sea | collected 2010
GAACTCTTACGGATACTACTGGTCTGAAGACATGGTGCACGAGCGCCTAGACACAAAGATGACCAACGCATTCCAAGAGGTATACGCCACCGCTAAAGAATATGGGGTAAACAACCGTGTTGCGGCTTATTTGCTAGCTGTTTCTAGGGTGGCAGAAGCCATGCGTTTGCGAGGATGGGTCTCTTAATAAGAAGTCTATGCCTCTGATGTGTCTAGTTTTACATGTCTGAAAAACGTTCTTCTTCCCAAACGTTACCTCTGTTGTGATAGCCTGCCTTCTCCCAGAACCCTGGTTTGTCTTCTGATAAAAACTCGAGTCCCCTCAGCCATTTGCCTCCCTTCCAAAGATATACGTCGTCGAGGTCTTTCCTCCCCGGTATCGCTCCGCACACGCCTCGAAGAGGGAATCCGTGTTCTGGAGCCAAAGGAGCTCCATCATAGTGGGTTGCAAGGATAAAGTTGTCTCCCATTGCTGTTCGAACAGGCATGTTTGTTGTGTAGCCTTGCTCACAGTGTTGCACAAGAACGGTCGCGTCTTTATTTATCTTTGCAACTCCCGTGCTAATAAGTGTTCGTAAGCTAACTCCACTCCACAGAGTGTCTGCCTTGCTCCAAGCAGTAACGCAGTGTATGTCCATGGTAATTTCTGTTTGTGGGAGTGAACAAAACTCGTCCCAAGTCAACGTTGTCTCTTCTTCTACCAGTCCAAATATCCTAAAGCGCCAGCTTTTTTTGTCAAAGGCTGGTACTCCACCATAATGCAAGACCGGGAAACGAAGAGTTAACGACTGTCCTTTAGGCAATCGTCCAGCATCTTTCATTCGCTTTTCTGCATCTAGTCTCTGTTTCATTTTTTTTTGATCAGCTCTTTTTTTCGACAGCCTTGATTATAACACTGCTATCGTCAGGCTTTCTTGTGGTTGACTATGGTGTTTCAAGTGCCTATACTTTGGATTAACTTAATAATATCACTAAAGGAAATCATAATGTCTGTTAATCTTACTTACCATGGTCATTCAGCTCTATCAATAAAAACCAATGGAACAAACGTTCTGGTCGACCCGTTTATTAAAGACAATCCATTAACGTCTGTCGATTTGTATTCTTTGCAAGCCGACTATATATTGGTCTCACATGGACACGAAGACCACGTCGGAGACACAATTGCTATAGCAAAAAACACAGGTGCAACTATAATTACTAATTTAGAGATAGCTAATTGGTTCTCTGCACAAGGAATAACTAATGTGCATCCCCAACACATTGGCGGAGGATACACACATGAGTTCGGCTACGTAAAACTAACTCATGCTCACCACGGCTCATCATTACCAGATGGCTCTTACGGAGGTAATCCGTGCGGCTTTCTTATAAAAGCTCTTAATACTACCTTATACCTTGCTTGCGATACTGGATTGTTTGGGGACATGAAGCTCATAGGAGACGAAGGAGTGGATCTTGCTGTATTGCCAATAGGAGACAACTTCACTATGGGCCCAAAGGACGCCCTGCGAGCAGTGAAAATGATAAAACCTACACTTGCTATCCCTGCTCACTACAATACCTGGCCTCTGATAGAACAAAACGCCATGAAATGGAAGCAAGCAGTCGAAAAAAAAACAACAACCAAGGTCTATGTTCTTCAGTCCGGACAAAGCATAAATTACAAAAATAATCAAGACGACGGTATTGACAACTTATTTATAGAAACATAAAAAAACCGATGTATAGTTCTTTAAAAACAAAACAGATTTACCTTATGTTAGTTAAGATTATGTTAGTAACAGCAGTAGGGGTGGGGAAAAGATTGAATTACACAGAAAGGTAATAAAACATACAACATGTGGGGTTTGACAGTAAGAAGACCCAACTTACAAGGCATAGGCGGAATACTTAAGAGGGCTGTTTTTCCACATCCAAGTTAACTTTATGTGGAAAAACAGGGGAAAAGTAAAGCACGACTTAAAAGTGTTTGATAAAAAACAGGGGTGAGGACTAGACTTTGTTTATTGCAAGGATCACTTCATCTGCCTTGGCTCTAAACCCGTCGTCTGAGGACAATAATACACGAGCCTTTTCGCAACTATATCTGGCGGTGGTGTGGTCCCTTCCACCCAATAACGAACCGATTTGAGAAAGAGAACACCCCGCAGTGTCTTTTAACAAGAGCATTGCTAGCTGACGAGGCACGGTTAGTCGCCTGGCCCTACTTTTGCTACACAACTCGCTCGGAGTGACATTAAACTCGGTGGCTACCGCCTCAATTATGTGTTCAGATGACATCGATGGGGAAGAGGCTTTGTGTCCAGAAACGTGTTCCGTTGCTTGTCGAGCAGCGGTTAGGCTTACGGGTTGACCAAGAAGCCGAGCGCGCGCACTAAGGTGGTTTATGACGCCCTCAAGCGCACGGACGTTTGACTGTAAACTTTCAGCCAGGTAAGAAACAACATCTTCGCTTAGGTCTAGCGAAAAACTAGAAGCCTTCGACCGTAATATTTTCTTTCGGGTCTCTGTAGATGGTTTTGAAATCTGCACAACAAGGCCTGCCTCAATCCTAGAACACAGACTTCTACCTAGTCCGGATAACGACTTTAAAGAAAGGTTGCTAGCAAGAACTATTTGTCGGTTTCTCGCGTGCGTCTGATCGATTGTGTGAACCAACTCTTCAACGGAAGATTTTTTGCCTAGGAAAAACTGAATGTCGTCAACCAACAGAACATCACAAGACCTATATTTGTCTCGAAAAAGACTCCCAGACCCAGTTTTGATGGCAGATATTAGCTCGTTAGTAAAAGCCTCTGCCGCCAGCATATGTACCTGAAATCCTTTTGTGTCACAACCTTTTTTTATTCCAGACAACAGATGGGTTTTGCCAAGACCAACATCACCGTATATAAACAAAGGGCTTTGTGCTGGGTTGAGCTGCTCTAATATAGCCTGGGAGGCTGCGTGAGCCAGAAGGTTTTCAGGACCGGAGACAAAATTTTCTAAGGTCATCGTGCGTTTACTTGACACATCTAGTGAAGGGCTTGTTTTTTCTACAATATCAGGCAACACAATTTTGCTTGAAGGACCTATCGGGTCTGACTCTGGCCAAACAACAAAAGAGACTTCTGTTTCTTGGCCAACAATACCGACCAAAGTTCTTTCAACCGTGTTCCGCATCCGGCCTTGTAGCCAATCTTTAATAAAACCAGATTCTACACCTACAACAAACACGTTGTCCTCAAAAGCAATTAGTTTTGAGTCTCGCAACCAGGTGTTAAAAGAAGCTTGTGACATTTGCATCTCAAGCTCCCCTAGCACAGCTCGCCAGGTCTGCTCTGCTTTCATCGAATAACCTCAATTTTGTTCAAAGAGACCGCCAGAGGCAACAATGCCATGTCGTTCATATTAAAATAACCACAATATTAAATAGAAACCGTCATCATCCGCAGGTTTGCTGCGTTTTTGTGTCAAAAAGCTTATCTGCTACACTGGAGTACATTTAATAAGACAACGAATGCAGTGTAGTTGCTGTCTTGGAGAGCCCGTTTCGGACCAGAAGTCAGGTCCGGCCACACGAGGTCTTAACGGTTACTATTGTACCAGCCGACCGCGACGAAAACAACCCAAAAATGTCTTCCAACCTTAAAACGTTCCAGATTTTAAGGGTCATAGGTTATTGTTTTATGAGCGAAAACAAAAAAGAAAAACAAGACATTTTTCTAGGTTTGTCTTGTGAAAAACATAAAGCCTAACTAAGAGAACTAACTGTTGGTATTTGGAGCATTAGCACTTCCAGTGCAAGCCTCGCGTTGGCGTTTTTTTGAAGATCCTTCTGTGTTTTTCGGATAGCCAACAAGGTATTGGCTATTTTGGTCGTGTCAAGTTGTTCGGCTATAAAATGAATTTCAGTTTTGTAGTCGACGTTTGATATTTCAGGGCTGTTTGTACCAGTTGATGATATCATAACGTCGCGCCACCAGCCTTCCCATAGAGCGAGTGTTTTAACAGCCTGTTGTCTGTCTTTGCGCAGCTTGTCCGCATAGGCGAATCTACCGACTCTAGACAACGACAGCAAATTGATCAACTCAATAAGCTTCGTAGAACGATCTTCTAGGGTTTTATCATCTGACAAAAGCCTAATTGCCCAACCAATGCGACCTCCGGAAATCCGGGCCAGGAAACGCGCCTTCTGGTCGTTTGCTCCCCAAGAATTTATTAGAGCTTTCTCTACAACAGTAAAAGGTATTGGGTTTAGTCTAAACACAACACACCTAGACAGTATGGTCTCGGCGAGTGACGCGGCGTTATCTGTTGAGATAATGAAGATAGTCTCACCGGGAGGCTCCTCTAGTGTTTTTAGTATTGCGTCAGACGCGAGTTTGCTAGCGGTCTCAAAATTGTTTATGATAGCAACACGACGATTAAGTTCGACGGGATTTAGTGTAAACCGGTATATAGCACTTCTAATATCATCTACAGAAAGCCTCTCTCGCATTATTGACTTGCCAGATGTATTAGGGTTTATTTCAACAACATCGGGATGTTTTGAAGCGGAGATAAGTCTACAAGGACGACACACTCCACATGGGATTCCTAGATTGTCTGTACAACATATAGCCTTTGCAAAATCTGTTGCCAAAGTGCTTTTCCCAATAGAAGGAGGCCCTGAAAACAGATAAGCATGACGCAATCTGCCAGACATAATGTGGTTTGTGAGCGCTCCAATCACGAGCTCGTGACCAATAGTTCTCCACTCTGAGCTGTTTGAATTTTCAACCATAGGTTTATAATAGCATGAAAGGAGGCCCTTTGAAAAACATCTTTAGGAGGAGAACATTGAATCTGGCTATAGGCGCTGATGAGCGAACTTCTCTGACCGACTTTATTGTGCTTTATTTGCGCCAGAAAGGACACAACACCAAGTTGTTTGGACCTCTAGGTGGTGGCAGTATGAACTGGTCGGACGTAGCTCAAAGAGTTGCAGAAGATGTCGTGAACAACGAATCTGACGAAGGTGTTCTTTTGTGTTGGACAGGCACTGGAGTAAGTATAGCCGCTAACAAAGTGCCTGGTATTCGTGCGGCTTTGTGTGGCGACACAGAAACAAGCCGTGGGGCACGACTTTGGAATAATGCGAACGTACTGTGTTTGTCTATAAGAAACATGACAGAGGCATCAGTTGAGGAAATTCTAGATGTATGGTTTGACACCAAATATGTGTCAAACCCTGAAGACGACTTTTGTTTGGAACGGGTACGAAACATAGAAGACAAATACCTTAGCACCAACAAGAACTAGTTGTACGTCTGTGTATCCAACAGTGTATACAGACTTGCGCTAAGAGTGCGGAAGCAGTAAACTGTGTGCAAGCAATACAAAGGTGGTTGCATTGGAAGAAAACGATCTCAACAAAATGGCAGACGAAAATCTAGCGTCCATTAAGAAAGAGGTTGAGTATGGCTTAGGGACACCAGACCCAGACGATATTGTTCAAACCGCCTCGAGAAGATTCTGGGGAATGACGTCCGGACAGAGATTTCTGCTCGCGCTCATGGTATTCTTAAATGTAGCCGTTCTAGGGTTGTTCTTTTTGTTGGCAAGCGGCCGTCTAGACGTGCCCATTCCTTAAAGATATCGAAAGCACAAAGCAGAATACAACACAACGAGATAACACTGCGGTATAGGCGTCGCTGGTTGGATGTTAAGTTGAGTGCACACACAATTGTTTAATACTAATCCGATAATACCGATCTGAAACAACTTAGTATCGTGAAGACCCCCTATGCTGCAATGAATAATCGACTTAAGGAGCGCACTACAATCAATCAGGGAGCAAAAACAACGCTCTTTGTGTTTTTGGGGATGGTTTTTTTGGCTTGTCTAGCAACATATCCTGTAGTCACCAATATAGGTAACACTCTAATAGGGTCCCCAGAAGGTGATTCTTATGAAATGGTTTGGTTGATATGGTGGCTTAAGAAAACCCTATTCAACCCATCTCTGATGGTGTCAACGATACCATTGTTGTTTCATCCAGACGGACTTATTTTATCTCTTCTCAACACCCAGATAGGAGCACACTTACTAGCTTTGCCATTTGCTGTAGCATATGGGCCAGTGGCTGCATACAACATCGCTATGATAATTTCTTTGGCATTATCAGGCGTAACCGCATATTTTCTTGGTCTTTACTTAACCGGAAGTAGGTTGGCGTCATTAGTATGTGGTCTTGTATGGGCTTTCTTTCCAAACAAGATGGGACACGCTTTAAGTGGACACCTTTATCAGGTGGCCGTATTTTGGTTTCCGTTGTATGTGTTGTACCTTTTGCGCGCACTAAACAGGCCTACACTTAGATCAGGGGTGATTGTAGGGGTGTTTGCTATACTGGTAGCCAGTGTACACATGGTGCACTTAGCCTATTTTTTGTTACCAGTAACTATATTGATGGTTGCGTCGGACTGGAAAAAAACCAGGTCGAAATATTGGTCGCGCAACCGACTTGTCGTTTTTGGAATCTCTCTAGCTGTATTCTCCGTATTTGTGTATGTTGCATACTTTCCTGTGTTAAAGCAAGTTACAAGCGGAGAAATGGAATATATGCCGGTGACAGGACTTGTGGGATTCTCTGTAGATTTGCTGTCTTTTTTTCTGCCAGCGCCTAACAACCCTATTGCAATTGCGTTTCCCAACTTACGCGATTTGTCAGGTGCAGTAAACGTCACTTTCAACGAGAGCATAGCGTACTTGGGAATAGTTCCCATAATGTTGGCGTTGCTGGCTGTCTACAATAATTACCGACATTTGGTCCGATGGTTGGTGTTAGGTGCAACAACCATGGTGTTGTCTCTGGGACCGTTATTGAAAGTAGGAGGCAGGGTGATTGAAACCCAAATTGATAATATCACCAGTCCAATAATTCTACCTTATGCCCTCTTGGCAAACTTGCCATTTTTCGAGTGGAGCCGTACTCCAGCAAGGCTGCATGCGACCACCCATCTGGTGCTGGCGATTCTGGTAGCATATGGAGCGGCAATTCTTATAGACAAATTTAAGGTCAAATGGCACAGATTGACAATCACCTTGTTGTTGATAGCAATTATATTCCTGGAATATCTTGTTGTCTTCCCTTTTCCTTTAACAGGTACTGAATCCAGAAAAGTACATGCATCTGTGAAAACAGAATCGGGTGCTATTCTGCCGTTACCTGTCACAAACAGCTCGGCAACCGAAGCTTTGTTCGGTCAAACTATCAATGAACAGCCAATTATAGGTGGACGGTTGTTCCGTGACATGCCAAAACACAACATGATACAGCGGTTTCTACAGGAGATTGTTTTTGAAACAGGTGTAACTAAAGGAGATATTATTAGATTGCCCACCAACACCGAAAGAAGAGATGTGTTAAGGCATTATGATGCTAATTGGATAACTTACCATAATCTAGACGGCAGTGTGGGCCTGCAAAGGCCAGAGGGGTTAGACGCACTGCTGGGCCCACCAATTGCTATAGATGACAAAATAGCACTCTTTACTCGTGTAGATGATTTTGATACAACCTCTATGCTAGATATGGTCTATACGCTGGGCTCCAATTGGCATCCGGTAGAAAATTGGAATAATATACCAACCAGGTGGTTTTATGGAAACGGTGAGATTTTTGTCTACAGTGCATTAGATAGACAAGCTATGCTGAACATGACGCTTATACCTGAATTGGAGCTACATGTGGTTGCTGTTAAAGTGAATGGCGAGCTTGTGGTGGAGATATCAGCAGGTGACTGGTTAGAGTTCCAAACCCCCACATTTCCGCTTGTTGCTGGCCTTAACTTGGTAGAACTAGTTGACGTGACCGGACCACGAGCTTATGTTGGAGACCTAAGATGTGCGGGAGGAACAACTTTGTCAGGAGCTTTTGTTGTCAAAACAGAATGCGATTCAGGCGTGTCTGACACACGCATGATAAGTCTTGGGGTACAAGATTTAGAGATTGTGTCTGCGCATCCTTTGGTCCCAAAACAAGGACAGTTTGCTAAAAACATAAGCTTACTCAATAGTTACTGGCAGACTGAGCTAAATGCAGGAAACCCTCTACGACTAACGTTATATTGGAGTGCAGATGAGAAAATAAGCACTTCTTGGACAAACTTTGTACACGTACGAGGTCCTGACAACCAGCTGGTGTCGGGAATTGATCAACAACCAATGGTAGGTGGGTTTCCAACAGATAAATGGTCTCCGGGACAAGTTGTGGCCTACACAATAGTGGTGCCTATTCCAGAAGACGCTATAACCGGAAAATACACAATTGATGTTGGGTGGTATCAGTGGCCTTCTTTAGAAAGGATGGCAGTAGAAAGCGAGATGCTTTCATCACAAAACAACTTGCTCACACTAGGTGAATTCACAATAAAGTAAACAACAATAGCGCTACAACAATATTTGTTACTCTATCAAAACCGACCCGACATAAGCACGGTTATCGACTGATAGTCCTGTGGTGTGAGGCTCTCGTAAACCTGTACTTCTGTCAGACATACCCAGATATATATTGTGGTGACCGGGTAAAACTTTATTTGCAATCAATACTGAATGGGTGTCTACTATGTATTCTTCAGGCAACCATCCGGGAGTGGGTCTAGACCAATTAACTGGAACTCCATCATGCTGAGCCACAACAACACCATTATCGTTTTCTAAATGCACGAATACGTTAAGCGATCTATCAGGTGTACCTAAAGCTTGCCACAACAACTTTACATCTAGTATTTCCCCTCGCTTAATGCTGTTTTTAAATTCGTGCCCCCTAAGCACTATGTCGTTACCAAAATACAGTTGGGAGACGTCTCTAATCGATGGTTTTTCATAGAGTCGATTTGGTGTGTTTATATCTACATAACCTAAAGAAACCTCGTTTGCCAATGAGCTAGAGGCTGTCCAGTAATGTGTTCCAGCACTGGTATCTGCAGGCACTCTAATCAGATGCTGCCCAGTCCATAAATCGCCTTTCTCCCACTGAGATGTACTTAAACCAGGAGTAGGCTCCACGAGCTTAGACAGAGACGTACCGTCTAACCCCAAAGTAACAAACTCGTCTTGGGCAGGCTTTGCGTATGCATAGAAAAACAAGGTGATAGTTAACATTTCCCCTGGAGCCGCTTGTTGTCGGTCTAGGGTCGCTCCTAACAACTCAATTTCATTTGTTAGGTGTCCTAACCTATCAAAATCGATAGGTAAGGTGTCCAGATTTGCTGTTAATGATGGGCGAACGACTGAGACTTTGCCTAAGTCAATCTCGTGCGTTACAAAAGATCCCGCAACACTTACCGTTTCTAGAGTGGATTCGTCAAAAAACGCAACTGTTAAATTGTACTGCCCAGGAGGGGTCCCCGGCATAGTTTGGTATTGACGAGCAAACTGTCCATATTGCCCTGGCGCCCAGTATTGAGTGGGCGGAGGTTCGCGGTGCCAACGTGGTGGTACGGTCTCATGTGGCGTCAGGTTCCATATAGTACCCTCAGCACCCTTTAGTAAAAAGTAAGGACGAAAAGATTTGTCCATTGTTTTTGTGGCCTCAACGTAAACAGTGGTCTCTACAGTGTCGCCACTTACAATTTGGTCAGGGGATATGTTGTGTGCTAAAACTCGCATACCATTATCCATGTCAATTGATAGAGGTATACCAAGACTGCTGGGATCTATTGAAATGCGGTGAAATATGTTGTTGGTTTTATCAATAGCAGTGACTTTTACTGCTAACAACAACAAGGGCACAATCCATATTTGTGGAAGTTTGCGAGGCAGGGCAAACACGTTTTTATTAACAGGTTTTTGATCGGGCGTAAACACAAAAACAGCAACAAGAACACACAAGGACATTATCGACAAAGTTGCCCCCAGATTCCTAATAGGGGTAGTGCCAAAATATACTTGTATTTTGTGTTCGCCACTTGGTACATCAAACTGAATTAATCCAGTACCATCAACAATTTTTATTTTTGTCGACACGTCATCGATTTTCACTTTCCATCCTAGGTAGTAAATCGTTTGATAGGTTGCTGTAAAAGGAGCGGTAGAACTGACTTTTGTAATATAGTCAAGAGGATCAGCCTGTATGGTTTCAACGATTGCGTCATCTGGCGCGCCTATAAGCCTTAGGGGTGCTTGATTGTTTTTTATAGCCTCGGCCAAAGAACTGTCATCAGGAAAATAACTAGTGGTTTTAGGAGTGAATTCTCCTTTGGCTGAAGTGCCTATAGTGGCGGTGCTATATTCATAATCAACGATTGACCCCAAAGTAGCTTCTGTGAACTGAGAGCAGTAGCGTGGATACCACCAGGATAGATGCGCCATAAGCGATAGGGATGCAATAGCTACAGACCCTAATATGGCAGCATTTATGCTTCGGAACAACAGAATAATGCCTCCAGCCAATACAGAAGCACACAAAGTTGTCACCCCAAGAGCACGCCAAGGGAATTGAACAAATTTTAACAGTGGAAGAATATCCCATATTGGTCGACTTATTGATAGAGTTAGAAATCCATAAAGTAACATTCCAGTTAGGAATATTACTGTTGAAACCAGCTTGTAGCGATTCTCATCAACGTTTGACGACTGCTTCTTGACTAGAATTATCACAGCTCCTAATATAGCGGCTGAGGACGCAAAAACACCAAGGGCTTTGGGAGGTGAAGGATTTATTAAGGTTTGAATGGTGGCACGAGGGAACGATAGTAATTCGCTGATTGACAGAAAATTTGTATGATAAGAAAACACAGGAGGAACAAGTAGCTGGTCCATTTTCACTAGATTTCTTTCTGCCAAAGCAGGAAGCCAGAAATTAGCACTCAGAAGTATCGCGAGAACGAGAGCTGTGGATCCGTACACAAACATCGTAACATCTCTTTTTCTGTAGGATGAAAAACCAACTTGAAACAACAACAACGGTGCCACAAGTAGAGCGGTTGCGCTATGAGTGTAGATTAATGCACCAAAACTTAAGGAAGCGACCATAGCCCATTTTGCTGATTTGTTACGTAGTGTTCTGTCCATAGCCCAAACAGCAATTGGCATTATTGATAAGGCCATTGTTTCTGCCAAAGCCCCCCTAAACAAGACGTTGAAAGCTACATACGGGGAGGTTTGATAGACAACAGCTGCGGCAAGACCAGACCATGGGCCCCAATAGTCTCGTACCAGATAAAATACAGCCAGTCCTGAAAAGACGATGCAGATACCAAGCGCTATGTGTAAAGCCAAAGGATATATAGGGCCTAGGCTGTGTATACCGGCAAGAAAATATGAACTTAAAGGAGCGTAAAAGTTGTATAGCGGATATCCGAAACCGTGAGCCATGTGGGGTGTCCAGCGTGGAAACCAGTGACCAAGCCTAATGAGAGTCTCCAGCCCTAGAGCTTTGTGTATGTGGAACACACCGTCATCTGAACAGGTCATGTAAGTCTTCATAAGAGGAGAGGCAGACAAAACACCAAACAAAGCTACAGTGATCTGTGGCAAGGTTTGTCGGTATGCTCGCAGGACAACAAGGTACATTGTTGTTAGGGCGTCCTACAACTAGCCTTTTGGTGACTCCGAGACAGGTGAAGATTCAATGATCTGTCTTATCGCTGATGATGACGTGTCTACACGGAACATACTCTCTGGCAGTTCCTCAAACAATTCTTTGAATCCTTTGGGTACAGAAAGGTCGCACACTGTGCGATAAGACCCTTCCCAGTGCCGCCCCGCTACTAGAAACCGGCAACCAGCCGCCTTGAAGGAAGACAAAAAACTAAGCATCTTTGCGTTGTCGCCACCATAATATTTGTTTTGTAGTATACGCAAAGCTGTGTCATAACCAACCACGAACACTGCGTTAGGGAAGTACAATGCTTTTTGCGCAAACAATGGTTCTCTTGTCATAACCACTTCATGTGGCCACTGGAATTGACATAGCAAACTACATATTTCAGAGTGACTAATTTGTCCTTTGTCTGCATTCTGTATAGATAAATCAAAAAGCACATTCCTTCGCAGCATATGTGAAGCAGCTTTAGCTAGCTCTGAGTGACCAACATGAAGGGGGTTAAAAGCGCCAGAAAGGAAAGCAAGTCCATTTAGTGTGCTATGTTCAGACATGCTGCCATCTGACCGAACTTTGACTATATCTATATTGCCTGAAAGCAAGTTTTCTATGGGGTCGGAAGATTGATTGTTAGTAGCAACAACCCTTTCTTTCTTCATAAGATCCAGAGGCAAAACACATTCGATTCCACTCGATTTAGCAAGGCCATTCAATACAATTTTGGATACAAGCGTTTCTTCTTCGATCCGATTTCTTGCGCCCTTCTCAAAATTTATAGAGTAGTGATGCAGTGACGTTTTGTCTAACACAGCTATACGACAACCATGATCCCCTCGTTTGTTGTAGTCCGTTGCAATGGTAGCTGTGCACCCTATACCTATTATCGGGGTTTCACCAGCACCTAGGCGTAAACCCCTTTGGTAGGCTCGGGTTGCCATTGCGGCCGCTATATTTGAATCAACGAAACGGTCGGGGATTTTTCCTAGAAGCTCTATTGTTGATAGACTTGCGTAACGGTCGGTCGCCTCTAGCACAGTTCTAGATGAGCCGCCTTGGCTATGGAGCCAAGCGAGCGCTAATGAGCCAGCACCAGCAAACTCATACACCAATCTGTGTCGAGTAGAGTGAATTTTTGAAACAATACTGTCGACTAATGAGTTAGTCATATTGTTCGTATTATACGCTTCAAACTAATCAAAAGCCACAACGAAACTCGAAGCGAGCACGTAGAGTTAACCATATATAGCATGACAGCTGTTGCCCAGACATCGTTAAAAACCATTTAATAGGCTTCTATCAATATAGCATAGTACAACCTCCTAAAGTATAATTGTTAGCGATGGAGATTGCCTCCTCTATGAGGATTCCTTAAGTAAAACCGATATAACACTAGCTAACAACAGGTTGCCAACAGAAAGACTGGGTTAGTGTAAGGTTTTGTAAAGTTCATATAGGCAATTGTAGGGAGATAAAGATGGAAATTGGCTTGGTGAAAACCACAGACATTAACGGTCAGATGCGTGATGCGTATCTTGATTACGCGATGAGTGTAATAGTTGCTAGAGCACTGCCAGACGTTCGCGATGGTCTCAAACCAGTGCATAGGCGCATACTGTACGCAATGCACGATATGGGACTGAGGTCAAATGCCTCATACAAGAAATCCGCTCGAATAGTTGGCGAAGTACTTGGTAAATACCACCCACACGGGGATCAGGCGGTGTATTTCGCTATGGCGCGGATGGCGCAAGATTTCTCCATGAGGTACATAATGGTCAATGGCCAAGGCAACTTTGGTTCGATTGACGGTGATGCTCCCGCAGCTATGCGTTACACAGAAGCAAAACTTGCTGCGACAGCAGAAGAGATGTTACTTGACATTGCCAAAAACACAGTTGATTGGGGCAACAATTTTGACGAATCGCTTCAGGAACCTTTAGTTCTCCCGGCTCGTATGCCTAACCTGTTGTTGAATGGCGCTTCTGGTATAGCAGTAGGCATGTCTACCAATATACCACCACACAACTTGCGTGAACTAGCAGATGCAATTCGGTATCTGATTGATCGAGACGATATTTTAAAAACAATAAACAAACATAGTGACAAAGCCACGTCAATATTAACAAACAAGTTTGGGATGTCGTCCCAGCAAGCAGAAGGAGTTGTATCAGCCATCCTGCATGATAATGACCAGACTGACGTTGATGATTTAGAACAATCTGATAGCTTGGAAAGTTTGGCAAAAGATATGGGCGAGGCGTCTGTATCAGAGCTTATGGTGTTTGTGAAGGGACCGGACTTCCCAACAGGGGGAGTTATAGTTGGAGGAGATGGAATAGTTGCAGCTTATAGCACAGGTAAAGGCAAGGTGGTGATAAGAGCTTTGTCAGAAATTGAAGAGGTTGATGGCTCACGACACAGCATTGTTATAACAGAAATCCCCTATCAACTAAATAAAACTAGCCTTATTGAAAGAATTGCGGACCTGGCTCGATCTGGGAGAATTAAGATGATCTCTGATCTTCGAGACGAGTCTGACCGTAACGGAATGAGAATAGTTGTGCTTTTGAAGCGTGGCGCACATCCACAATCAGTTCTCAACCAACTATACAAATATACAAGTTTGCAAAGCAGTTTTTCGGTACAGTTATTGGCTCTAGTGGATGGAGAACCGCGACTCTTGTCGTTACGACGAGCTCTTCAGTTGTACATCAGCCATCGACAGGAAATCATTACCCGAAGATCCCAGCATGACTTAGACAAAGCCCGTGACAGGGCGCACGTTTTAGAGGGGTTACTACTTGCAATCGCTGACATAGATGAAGTAATACAAACTATTCGACAAGCGAAAGATGCAGAAGTTGCTCGAGAACAACTAATAAGTAAATTCAATCTCAGCGATATACAAGCGGGCGCAATACTTGATTTACAACTTCGTAGATTAGCAGCCCTTGAGCGCATGAAAATTGAGGATGAATATAGCCAGACTAAGGAACTCATAGCACAGCTAGAGGACTTGTTGGCACATCCCAAGAAAATCCTAGGATTGATCAAAGATGATTTGAATGATGTGGTGGAATCGCATGGCGATGACCGTACCACTCGGATAGCTTACGGTGCCAGCGATATATTGAGTATGGAAGACATGGTGCCAGACGAAAGCGTGTTAGTTACTATAACGTCACGTGGGTTCATTAAGCGTATGCCACCCCACGAATTCCGAGCTCAACGTCGAGGAGGCAAGGGTGTTATTGGCCAAGGAATGAGAGATGAAGATGAAATCGAACATCTGTTTTCTGCTCGTTCCTTACAAACCATCCTGTTTTTTTCAGACAAAGGGAAAGTATATTCACAAAAGGCGTTCTATATTCCTGCTGCTCGACGCACCGACAAAGGAGTAGCTTTACACAATATATTACCCCTAGCTTCCGAAGAAAGGATAACCGCTGCAGTACCGGTACCCAGCTTTGCCGATGCTGAATTTTGCACAATGGTCACACGTAACGGAAAAACTAAGCGGGTTGCCTTGAGTCAGTTTGAAGCTGTTCGTCCATCAGGGCTTGTTGCAATAAAACTGGCAAGCGATGATGTGCTTGGTTGGGTTCATTTGACAGTGGAAGAACAACACATCATTATTATTACAGAGCAGGGCCAAGCCCTGAGATTTAATAGCAATTTGGTGCGGAGTATGGGAAGGGCAGCCGCTGGAGTTAAGGCAATAAATCTTAGGAAAGGTGATCGTATTGCAGGCGTTGTAAGCGTAACAGAAGGCGGACAGCTTCTCGTTGTTACTTCTAACGGGTACGGCAAAAGGACCGAGATGCGGCAGTATAATCCGAAAGGTCGGGCGACCATGGGGGTGGCGACCATATCGCGGACAGCCGTAGCTACTGTTACCGGCCCTATAGTGGCGGTTCGTAGCGTACACCCAGATGATCAGATAACCATTATATCTGTTAATGGACAAGCATTGCGCACTAAAGTTGAAGACATAAGGCTTTTGGGTCGCGCAACTAAAGGCACTCGTCTTATAAACCTTAAAGAAGACGATACAGTTGCCTCAGTAGCACGTTTGGCTGCAGCAGAGCTGCAGGAAGCCAAGGAAAAAAACCTCAAACACAAATCTGAATAGTCTTGTGAACATGATACTTAAGCCAGGCCCTCTGATGTCATGTTTGTTAGAAGCTGACCCATTTGCTTTGGCTGAAATGATGGTGGCATTTGCTAATGGTGACGGTGGGTCTATTGTTGTCGGTAAGGATAGCGATGGCAATGTAAGTACCCCACCCATTTATGTTGAAGAACTTGAAGGTGCGCTTCATCAAGCAGAGCAAATGTGTAGCCCAGTAATTCAAACAGGGTGGGAACAATTTGAATCAGAAGACGGAACATTGTTTGTGGTACGAGTTGTCCGTAGTTCAGAACTGCACGCCTTAAGCGACGGGAGGGTTGTTATCAGAGCAGGTTCAGAAAACAGGCCTTTATCCGGCGATGAGATTCGTTTGCTGGCCGCCTCTAAATCAACTGGAGAGTTTGAGTCCGAAACAGTGGCTGGTGCTAAAACAACAGATTTCGATGACGAAGTGATATCTGAATATATACAAAAACTATCGTCACGTCGCCATAAGGCTGTTTCAAGAAGCGAAGTAGACATATTGTTTGAGGCAGGTGCTATAACTAGAAACAGCATTCCTACTATTGCAGGAATGCTGTTGTTTGGAAAGGAGAGTCATGTTGTGTTGCCTCAAAGCGGACTAGTATTTGTTAGGTTTGTAGGTACTGACCCAAGAGGTTCAGATGGAAAAGCAGGATATGGGCGTAGAGAAGAAATAAACGGTCCTTTAGCTCGTGTTGTTGAGAATGCTTGGAATGTAATACATGAAGAGATGGCAATAAGCGCTGTAGTGGAAGGTCTTGAGCGTGAAGAGAAACCAGAGTACCCACCATTTGCTGTAAGAGAGGCCTTAGTTAACGCAGTGTGTCATCGAGACTATCGTTTGCAGGGAAGGCGTGTAGAGGTACGTATGTTTGCTGATCGCATGGAAGTTATAAGCCCAGGTGGATTACCCGGATTTATAACTGTAGACAATATAGTGGACGAGCACTTCTCTCGTAACCCCAGGTTGGTGAAAGGGCTTTTCCAGTGGGGATATATTGAGGAGCTCGGATTGGGTATAGATAGAATGATAGAATCTATGGTTCAGGCCGGACACCCGCCTCCTGAATTCAAGGCTCGACCACACGCATTTACTGTCACTCTATATAACAACCGAAGTCGAAAAGTTATGCCGAAATGGCAAGGCAATATGAACGAGCGTCAAATGCGAGCTGTGGAGTTTGTTCATACTAATGGAAGGATTGCTAATCGCGAATATCAACAGCTATGTCCAGATGTGAGTCCAGAAACACTTCGGTTGGACTTGTCAGACATGGTAGACAAAGGCTTGCTTCTTAAGATTGGTGCAAACAAAGGCACCTACTATATACTGAAGTGAGCCTACGTAGATCGCATGTATCCCAAATATATCCCAAAACAATCTGGGATATACTAGTTATAATTTTGCTGAAATAAAAACGGTAGTTCTGATATTATTCAGTGAAGAGGGTTATTGCCCAGATGACTGTTTTTCCTTCAAGCGAGCCTTTTTGCCGGTGAGGCCACGCATGTAGTAAAGCTTGGAGCGTCGCACCTTAGACCGTCTTGTTACAGACACTTTGGCAATCCGTGGTGATCTTGACAAAAAGGTTCTTTCCACCCCTATACCATGAGAAGCTATTCGACGAACCGTGAAGCTGGCGTTGTTGCCACTACCACGTGTTTTTATTACAGTACCTTTAAACTCTTGCACACGCTCTTTGTCTGATTCTTTTATTATCACTTGAACTGTCACTGAGTCCCCAGGTTTAATTTCAGGGATATTTGGGTTCACAGCAGCTTCGATAGCTTGTTTTATATGTTCCTTCATTTTGTGTGCCTCTGGCCTAACTAGGCTCTAATCTGTAATAATATTATTGTAATGCGTACAGCGCGGCATTATAACACAACATTACATTAGATGACGGAAAGATGTTGTTAACAAATTAACAAACAGAGTGTTATAGGCAGAGAACATATTGCAATTGGTATAATTAGGCTTCAACTTACAATCTGGGGGTTGGACTTATATGGCACTAGAAAAAATTGTGGTCGTTGGAGCTCGAGAGCATAACCTTAAGAATGTTGATGTGGATATTCCGCGCGATAAACTTGTGGTTATAACGGGACTTTCTGGTTCAGGGAAATCATCATTAGCATTCGACACTATTTTTGCTGAGGGTCAACGCCGATATGTGGAATCATTATCTGCCTACGCTAGACAGTTTTTGGGGCAGTTGGACAAGCCCGATGTCGACTATATTGAAGGGCTTAGTCCTGCTGTTTCAATAGACCAGAAAGGTGTGAGCAAGAACCCACGCTCCACAGTAGGTACAGTTACAGAGATATATGACTATCTTCGATTGTTGTTTGCACGTGTAGGCGTACCACACTGTCCTCAATGTCAACGGCGTGTTAGCAAGCAGAACGCAGATGGTATTGTGCAATCGGTTAGAAAGCTTCCGGCGGGCAGCCGGATCATGTTGTTAGCACCTTTAGTGAAGGACCGTAAAGGTGAACACAAGCGACTACTAGCAGATGTGCGCAAGTCAGGTTTTTTGCGCGTGATAATTGATGGAGAGATACACGATGTTAATGAGATTGTAGGTGCTCAAGATGAAAACGACAGCGATTTTGTTTTGGATCGACACAAGAACCACAATATTTATGTTGTAGTTGATAGATTAATACTTCCTAAGACTAAAGAAGAGGACAAACAAATACTTGATGAGTTTTTGACTAGGCTAACCGATTCTGTAGAGACGGCGCTAAGAGTTGGGGGTGGCTCCCTTGCAGTTCAGTTTGTGGAACCTGGCGTCCAGAAAGTTTTGTTAGACGAATCTTTGCTTTTTTCTGAGCATTTCGCATGTGCACACTGTGGTATTAGCCTTCCAGAGCTTGAGCCAAGGTCATTTTCATTTAATTCTCCTCATGGTGCCTGCAGTGACTGTCAGGGGCTTGGGCATCGACTTGAAGTTGATGAGAACCTTGTAATTCCAGACAAGAGTCTTTCTATAGATGATTCAGCAATAGATGCAATGGAATGGCGGAGCGGCCCGCACAGATATAAAGACAATTACGTTTGGCAGGCACTAAAAGGTACATGCGAATACTACAATATTCCGACTGATAAACCAATATCTGAATTAACAAGGAATCAACTTGACATATTGCTGTATGGAAATGGAAATGAAGATATGTTGATACCCTATGTTGACAGAAATGGTAACAATGCGGTGTGGAAAAAAAACTTCGAAGGTGTAGTTGGTAATCTAAAACGCAGATATCGAGAGACCAATTCGGATTATATGCGGCGCAAGATAGAGTCTTATATGACGCAACACGATTGCAATAGTTGTGGTGGCAAACGACTTAGGGCCGAGGTGTTGGCTGTTACTATTGACGGAAAGAATATAGTAGACATCACTAATTGGCCAGTTACCAGCGTAATGGATTGGTCTAATCAACTATTGTCATCTGGGCTTAACAAACGGCAGATTGCAATTGGTCGCCAGATACTTAAGGAAATTAATACTCGTTTAAAGTTTATGATTGATGTTGGACTTAACTATTTAACACTGGCCCGGTCTACAGCATCTCTTTCTGGTGGTGAGGCACAACGCATACGTCTAGCAACCCAAATAGGGTCACAGCTTACAGGTGTTTTGTATGTTCTAGATGAACCTTCAGTAGGTTTGCATCAACGTGACAACGCTAGGCTTATTAGCACGTTAAAAAGCATGAGAGATTTAGGAAACACCGTCTTGGTGGTTGAGCATGACGAGGAAACAATTCGTGAAGCCGATTGGGTGGTAGACCTTGGTCCAGGAGCTGGCAGTAATGGTGGAGAAGTGGTAGCACAGGGGACTACCAAAGACATCGTAGATAGCAAGAGATCATTAACAGGCGCTTATCTTTCAGGACGGAGATGTATAGAAGTTCCAAAGTTACGCAGAGAGGGTAATGGAGATGGGTTGATAGTGCGTGGAGCACGGGAACACAATCTTAAAAACATCGATGTAACGATACCGTTGGGTAAAGTAGTGTGTATAACTGGTGTGTCAGGATCAGGCAAGAGTACGTTAGTGAACGATATTTTGTATCGCTCCGTGGCAAAGGATCTGCATGGTGCACGTACTACGCCAGGCGACCATGATGAAATTGAAGGGGTTGGTCTAATTGATAAAATAATCAATATAGATCAATCACCTATAGGGCGTACTCCGCGCTCTAATGCTGCTACATATACAGGGTTGTTTGACCATATACGCAAACTGTTTGCGGAGCTGCCAGATAGCAAAATTAGAGGATATAAACCTGGTCGTTACTCGTTCAATGTTAAAGGTGGGCGATGCGAAGGTTGCCAAGGCCAAGGTCAATTGAGGATAGAAATGCAGTTTTTGGCCGACATTTATGTACCATGTGAAGAATGCAACGGGGCTCGCTATAATCGGGAGACGCTTCAGGTTAGGTTTAAGGGATTGACCATAGCTGACGTGCTTGCAATGAGTGTAGATGAGTCCACAGGAATCTTTAATGGTTTTGCTTCTATGATGCGCAAGCTTTCGACACTCCAGTCGGTGGGCTTAGGATATATAAAAATTGGTCAGTCAGCTACTACATTGTCGGGAGGCGAAGCGCAACGCGTGAAACTTAGCAAGGAGTTGTCAAGACGCTATACAGGTCGCACGTTGTATGTGCTTGATGAGCCGTCAGTTGGACTACATGCAGCTGATGTGGAGCGACTTATAGGTGTACTGGGCAACTTTGCCGATAAAGGTAATACGGTTGTGGTAATTGAGCATCATCCTGACATAATCAAGGTAGCTGACCACATTATTGATTTGGGTCCAGAGGGTGGTGTTGATGGTGGTCACGTTATAGCTGATGGTACGCCAGAAGAAATTGCTTCTGTAGCCAACAGCTATACTGGCCAATTCTTGAGGGAGTTGTTGGTATCTTGAGTACGAAGGAAGAGCATCAATACGCCAAAAAAATAAAAGAGCAAGCATACAATCTGGGGTTTTCCTTGTGTGGGATTACAACACCAGAATCTCCTCTGCATATTGAAGAATATCATAAATGGTTGTCTGATGGACTTCATGCTGATATGGAATATATGGGTAACGATCGAGCTCGCCACATGCGCGCAAATCCCAAAGATATATTTCCGGAGTGTAAATCCATATTGGTAGTAGCATCTAACTACTATCAGGGTGAGTTTTTACACCCGAGCTCTGATGCTATTTCTGGAAAGGTAGCTAGGTATGCATGGGGGAAGGATTATCACACAGTAATGAAACATCGGTTACAAGAACTGATGGGTTTTGTGGAGTGTGTGTCGGGTAAGCCGGTGAGATACCGATTGTATGTTGACACTGGCCCATTGCTAGAACGCGAATTGGCACAAAGAGCTGGATTGGGATGGATAGGCAAGAATACAATGCTGATAAATCACAATATTGGGTCATGGACATTGTTAGCAGAAGCTATGTTGGATATCTGGCTGCCTCCTGACGAACCTTACATTGTTGATAGGTGTGGAAGCTGCACATTTTGTATTGACGCATGTCCAACCGACGCTATCATGTCCGATCCTCGACGCATTGATAGTAATAAGTGTATTTCTTATCTAACCATTGAGCATCGAGGTGCTATTAATTCTGATAGAAGATCCGATTTAGACGACTGGGTGTTTGGTTGTGATATATGTCAAGATGTGTGCCCTTGGAATAATAGGTTTGCAATGGTCGAACATGACGTTGATTTCGCCCCTGTCTATCCTCTACCACACTTAGACCTACACAATTTACTACAGATGGATCAATCGGAATTTAGCAGGACGTTTAGCGGAAGCCCAGTTAAACGTACTAAGCGAAGTGGTTTGATTAGAAATGCTAGTGTGGCGCTTGGTAACCATGGTGACGATAAATCAATACACGCTCTAGCGAACTCTCTTTCTGAGGACCCAGACCCGATAATTAGAGCCCATTCTGCATGGGCTCTAGGAAAGATTGGCGATATAAAGGCTGTGAATTTACTCAATTGTGCTCGTGATAACGAGGATGACGTTGACGTACTTGTTGAGATAAAAGCTGCTTTAGAAGAGTTGTCTAGTCAGGAGAAGAAACAGTAGTAGCGGAAGGTTCAGATGTTGGAGTGATGGAAGGTTGTTGTGTTGGAGGAGCTGGTGTCAACGATATTATATCGACAGGTATACGTACTATTTGGCCAACACTTAAAATGTCAGGATTCTCTGCAAGCTCCTCATTCTCTGCAAGAATTGCATCAAGAGTTGTGTTGAATTCATCTGCAAGCAATTGCAAGATATCCCCTGGACGGATTGCGTGCTCAATTATAGATCCAGGAGAGAACTCCTCCGGTATTGGTGTTAGTGTAGGGGATTGATAGCCAGGAGGCGGTACAAGTATCTCTTGACCAACCTGTAGAAATGAACTTAAATCAACACCTTCGTTTGTGTTGAATGAAATTAGGTCCTGTACATCAATTTCATATTCTTCAGCCACAAAATACAGTGTGTCACCTTCTTTAATTACATAACTAATAGGACCGCTTCGTGTAGAGGTAGGGGTAATCGTACTGGTTTCTGTTGGGATAAAAAGCGTAGAGGTTGGCTGTACAGGCGTGTTGGTAAAGACAGTGGTCACTGTAGGTGTAGCAAACAAACTTAGTGCAACTAAACTGTCTTGACCCATTTGTTGCCATGCGTATACCGCACCTCCTAGCAATCCAACAATTAGCACTATAGACAAACCTATGTTCCATTTTCTGGTTGTTGAACTATCGTTAAGAGATAGGCCGGTCTTGTCCTTCATTTTATGCCTCTTGTTCAGTCTAGTCTAACAATAACGCTAAATATATTGTACCCTAAATTGTTGTCAATTATGCTTTATACTTGTGGTACCCATTCCGACACATAATTATATGAATCTTACTAATATACAAAATCAGTTTAACGACCATCCTGAGAAATATGTGCGAAGCCCATGTTTTGCAACTGGACAAAGCTTGGAAAAAATGATTGAACTGTTGCAGGAACCCAAAATCAACCGAGCTCTTGACGTTGCTACAGGCGGAGGACACACAGCTAAGAGACTTTGTTCGATTTCAGATTATGTTGTTGCGGGAGATGTCACTGTGTCCATGCTAAAAGCCGCACGTGAATTAATGGGAGATAATAAAGCAGGTAATGTTAGTTGTTGTCAGCATGATGCTCATATGCTCCCGTTTCCAAAACAGACTTTTGATTTAGTTACCTGTCGCATTGCTCCTCATCACTTTACCGATGTTTTAGGATTTTTGGAAGAGGTGGTGCGTGTTAGTAGGCCAGGCGCAGCGGTTGGAATAATAGATAGTTGTAGTCCTGTACAACCATCCGCTGCTAGGCACATCAATGCGTTTGAAAGATTACGTGACACTAGTCACAACCATTCATATACTTGTGCAGATTGGAAGAGATTCTTCTATGAAGTTGGATTAAAAATTGAATACATGGAGCAATACAAAAGAACACTAAGTTTTAGTGCATATTGTGATAGAAAATCAATTTCGGTTCAAAGGAGAACACAACTCAAAGTAATGCTTTTTCAAGCTCCAGAAGAAGCTCTTAAATATTTAAACCCAAGAAATATCAACGGTGATTTAGTGTTTGATTTGCAAGAAGTGTGTGTTGTGGGACGAACCATTGTTGGTTAGAAAGGACAGCACACTATTGTGGAAATTATTGTATAAATAGAGCAACTATGAAATATCACATACATACACTAGGATGTCAGATGAACATTGCTGACAGCTTAAGGCTTGCTTCCGGATTGGAAAAACTAGGTGCTACTAAGACAGAACATATTGCGGAAGCTGACATAGCTGTTCTTAATACCTGTGTGGTGAGACAAAGTGCTGAGGATAGGGCTTATGGTTGGTTGAATCGTGTAGGTGAACTTAAAAGAAACACTAAACCCGATCTTACAGTTGGTTTAATGGGCTGTTTGGTTGGTGTAAAAGGGAACAAGAAAATTGCTAACGCATTTCCGGATATAGATGTGTTTTTACCTCCTTCAGATCCTCAGCCGTTGCTAAATCTTGTTGAGCAACAACATGCGGTAAAAAAATCAGAGATAGATGTTGTTGGTAGGCGTCATGCCTTACAGGATGGAGAACTACTCTTACCAGCCGATGAATGTGGAACTACTTTTGTTAGCTATGTGCCGGTTGTATATGGGTGTTCTCATGCTTGTACATTCTGTATTATTCCTTTTCGTCGGGGAATTGAGAGATCAAGACCCATTAATCAGATTGTCGCTGAGTGTAGATCCTTAGCACAGCAAGGTGTAAAGGAGATTACTTTGTTGGGTCAGATAGTTGACCGATATGGCTATGACTTACCAGGCGAATCAAATCTAGCTTTATTGCTTGAGAAAGTACATGATATTGCAGGATTGGAACGTATTCGTTTTTTGACCTCACACCCTAATTATCTTGACGATGTGCTGCTTAGAACAGTTGCTGAGTTGCCGAAAATATGTGATCATATTGAGGTGCCAGTCCAATCAGGCAACAATGAAGTTTTGGAAAATATGCGTCGAGGGTATACGGTAGAACAATATAGCAAGTTGATAGAGCGTATACGTATGTTCATGCCTAATGGATCTATTTCATGTGATGTGATTGTAGGTTTTCCTGGTGAGACAGATTCTCAGTTTGAGGATACTTGTGATTTGTTGTTGGAACACAAATTTGATAAGGTGCATATAGCCAAATATTCACCACGTCCAGGTACTGTTTCTGCAAGGCGCATGGCAGATGATGTTCCGGCTAAAACAAAAGAAAGTCGCCGCAAGACACTAGACGATATCCAGGCCTCAGTGCTCTCAGATATCAACCGGCAATTACTAGGAAAGAAAGTGGAGGTGTTGGTAGAAGGGTATCAGAGGGATAGGTGGCGTGGTCGTACTCGGACCAATAAACTTGTGTTTTTTGAGGACGATAGCGAATGGGCAGGTAATCTTGTTGATGTTGAAATTAACTGGGCTGGACCATGGTTTATGGTAGGTAAGTTGGCCCCCCCTAGCTAGGAAGAAGAAAACCATCAGTTATTGTAATCTAGGGAAGCAAACTATCAACAATAAGTGGCTTAGTTAACACCTATTTGTTAGTCGAACTTGGTGCAGGCCTGCTTGGAAATCGGTAAGTGATTCGACCTCTTGTAAGATCGTACGTGGACATCTCTACTTTAACTCTGTCGCCAAGTAGTATTCTTATATAGTAACGACGCATTTTACCAGACAGATAAGCAAGTACTTCATGACCGTTCTCTAAAATAACACGAAATTGCGTGCCAGGCAGAGCTTCAGTAATCGTACCTTCTACTTCTATCTTTTCTTCTTTTTTTGCCATGTCAGTTTTGTTTAGATAGACTAAATCAATTTAGTGTGGTCTACGTCTGCGTTGGCGTAACCGCCTAATAGCTTTCTTTTTTTCAATGCGACGCATTTCACTTTTTGAAACAAACCATCGTTTTTGTCTAACAGCAGCAAGATTACCGCTTCTCATTACTTTCTTACGAAAACGACGAAGAAGGTCTTCAGGAGATTCATTCGGTTTGATTGTTACTTTCGTCATGATTATCACCTCCCTTGGAAGAACTATCAGTCTCGTTGTTGATTGTATCGGTAGGTTCGGCAGATTCCTGATTTGTGGAGATATAATCGATATCACTATCAGATTCAGTGTCTGCGTTTGGCAACGCTTCCTCGTCGTCAGATATGTCGGGTTCTTGAGCTGCATACGAGTCTGCCAAACTGAGACTAACGCGGTGTCTCTGAACGTCTAAACTTACTATTTGTAGGTTTATATCATTGCCCACTACAATAAGACCATCAGAATCTTCAGGTATTTGACTATTATGCAATAGTCCCTCGATACCCTCGCCTAGGTCAACAAACGCACCAAAGTCGAGCACACGAGTGATTTTACCGACAATATCTTGTCCTGGAGCAAGACGTTCTTCTACCGAGTCCCATGGGCTAGGCAACAACTGCTTGATACTTAATCCTATGCGTTGCCGCTTACGGTCTATCTTGATTACCATTACTTTAACTTCTTCCCCAGGCTGCACAATGTTTTTGGGGTGGTCTACTTGTTGCCATGCCAGTTCGGATACATGCACAAGTCCATCGGCAGCACCTAAATCTACAAAGGCTCCGAAATCTCGGACGTTAATAATTGTGCCATCTAAAACTTGACCTTCGTACAGTTCTGAAATTAGCTGGTCCTTCTGTTCTGCACGGATTGATCGTTGCGCTGCTCGCTGGGACAATACTAGTCGGTGACGCTGACGGTCTACTTCTATAACACGGACATCAACTTCTTTACCCACCATACTCTCTAATAGTTCTCTGCGTCTCGCTTCAGCTATTCCTCTGGATATTCCAACAACGTGCGATGCTGGCACAAACCCTGGTAGGTCAAGGTAGGTTACAATGATACCTCCCCTATTAAAGCTCTCCACAGTGCCTTTCACAATGTCACCCGAATTTAACAGAACTTCAGCATCCTTCCATGATTGGTGTTGAAGTGCTTGATATACCGATAATATAGGGCCTTTGGCTCCATATCCGTGCACTGTTACCAGAACATCAATTTCAGAACCTACTTCGTAATCTTCACGAGTTTTCCCTGCGCGCTCTAAGTCAGAGTTTGGAACCAACCCTTCTCGTTTTAGACCTAAATCCACTAGGATACCCTCGGAACTAATTTCCACAATACTTCCTTGGATAAGCTCTCCCTGCTCCGGTTGCGCGACCTCGACATAAGATTCGAGCATTGCAGCAAAGTCAGAGTCGTCAGTTTGAGGGTTTGGTGAATATGACATATAGTTCTATATACTTTTACCTATTTACATTAAAATAAAAATCGGCATCATTAAGAATCAGACAAGATGCCGAAGCTTCAATCTCGTGACCTTTTCTGTCGACAACCCGATAATTATAGCAATATTAATCACTCACTAAATCACTGCTGATCGGTCTCTTAAACGTTCTTTACCATACAGCAGGCGTGCAACTAGCACCTCTCCTTTTATAAAATTACATAACCAACCGGTGAGCATTATACCTCTGCTATGTAGGCTAGTCAAACAAGAAAAGTTTCTACAGATTAATTATGGTTTGAAATCTAGCACTATTTCACTGTTTCCACTAGGTATAATCAACACTCCATTTTCGATTTTCATACCAGAGGGACCCGAAATTGCATCGGGTATATTAGGTAAAGTCCATCTATAACCATTGGGTGGAGAAGCACCAGACAGATTTATAGTTAGCTTACCATCCCAACCATATTCAGTTGGGATAATATCATTGCTCGTATGAAAGTTGATGTTGCCATAGTGAGTTGGAGCATTATTGAGTGTTATTTCTCTAGATTCAACCAACCACCATTCCGGGGTGCCTTGTAACAATACTAAAGCACCGTCCTGTTCCGACATGAGCATTTCTCTCACTAGAGTGACGAAGCTAGCTGCGGCCCAGGCGTGTGGCATGTCACCCCCAGAAAACCCCCCATTTACTGGATTAACTTGTTCTGCCCATGCATATGTACCTGGTAGCGTCTGGTTTCGTAAGGTCCAACTTAATATTTGATGTAATACGTCAGCACGGTTTATTTTTAAGTAAGCGTGAGCAAGCTCAAGACCGCCGTAAGGCCAGAATTGTCCACCTAGGTGGCGGAAACCCCCATTATCTGGCTCTATCCATAATTTGTGGTATGTATCAAACGATTTAGCAATTAATTCAGTGTTTCTCGGAAGCACTTCATTTGGCCATAACGCAGATACAGTACCCCGCGCCATTGCAGACCCAGTTGTAGATTCTATTGCTCCAGGAATGTATGCAGGGTCAGGACCCATCACGACTCTGATAGAATCCAATATTGCTCTTCTGAGAGCATTAGCTTCTGAAGTCATCCATATAGCATCATCGTGCTGGTCAAGCTCTTTTGCTATAAAAGCAGCTTGCTCGAGCCCAGTAACTGCCCAGAAGTTGTCCCAATAGTGGTGCCAATCAGCAGGTCCTAAATCCTCGGCGCTTTTGCTTGGTGGTAATAGTCCTTTAGTGGCACTATTTAAGCTTGTATTTTTTGATATTAAGTTTGAAATGTATAGTGCGGCCAAACGTATGTTGGGATACCATTCTCTAACTTGTGAATCATTATTAGTATACCGGTAATATTGAGATGCTAAGAATATTGACTGGCCTTGCGAATCCCATTCATTGTCATCCCATGGCGCGTTCTTACCACGGATTGGCGGTATGCGCCCTTCTCTCTCCTGTGATTCAAAAGTTGAAGTAATAGTGCTCCGTACATTTTCTGTATGACCAAATTGGAGTGCAGCTAGCCCTGTGTATGCTGCGTCTCTTACCCATACTGCATCATGCGCAAGTGGACCAGGATGAGGTCCATCAGGGTCTAATGATAGTAACAAGTAGCCTAGGGATGCGTTTAGAGCGTTTTGTACTGATGAATCAGGAATTGCTATAGTGACGGCCCCAGTTTCTTGCTCCCAGTGATCTAAGGCTTTGTTGAGTTGTTGGTCAATTGGTACTCTTACGTTTGGAAAATCCGATTCAGGAGTCTCAGGAAATGCAAAATGGAAATCTTTGGTCTCTCCTGGATTAAGATTGACAGGATATGACCATATGGCAGCCAAAGATCCATAAGTAGAGTCCGTTACAATCCTTCTAGAAGGAACAGTTCCGTTTAAAGCTGCATACATAGTGTCGGATAGTTGGCCAGCACCTGTGTGTTTGGCTGGTATAGCGGCGGCTAGGAAAGGTTTATTGTTCACCCACATTTTTTGCTTGTGTTGAGTGTTTATTTGACATATAGGCACAGAATTAGCATTTGTTGCAAAGGGTCTCACGGATAACATCATATTCAAATCAATACGTTTTTGTCCGTAATTTTCAAGGGTTACTTTCCATCGAACAGCTTCATTGGTGTGATCACCAAAAAGCGTGTTAGTGACAATCACGTCCGCACTTTTCCATTTCCAAGTTGGTATAGGTGCTTGCGAGTCTGATAGGGAAAACTCAATTTTGTTTGGGTCAGCATAAGTCAAAAGTTCTTTGTTTTTGTTGTATACCCATATTTCAGTTCTTGGTGCTTTTGCCCAAGGAGTTACTGATCCGTCAGATGATACAAGAGCTTCCTCTGAGCCGTTGGAATTTCCTGTCATGGTCCACGAATAAGGCTCATTTTTAGACCATCCTGGCATTGGCCAATCTGGATGTGTATAAGCTTGTAAGGCAGTGTACTGTAAAGGGGTTATCACTAATCTAGGGTGTTGACCTATAATCACTGGCTGTTTAATACCGCCATAACCTCCTTTGTCAACAATTCGTATGGAGATCTCTATATTATCATCAGCCTTTCCGTATTTACTTAAATCTACAAGCATGACTTCAGGTCCTAGATTAACCCAAGCCTCTACTTGTTTACCGTTAATCCACACTGTTGCTAAGTCATCGATTTTTCCAAACCCTAGGTAGATATCAGACCAATCAGGCAGTGTGATTTTTGTGTTGTACCACGCTACTCCATCGTAATTGAATCCGCTTGCTTCCCAAGGTTCACCGGGCATTAATGCAATCCAGTCATTCTTGTCTGCAACACCATACTGCCAACCGTTGGATAACCCTACGTTATTAGGATCTAGTCGGAATAACCAATTGTCATTAATTTGCTTTGATTTAGTTCCACTTAGTTCACATTGGGTATCGTCCTTTTGTGTATTATTAATTGGAAATGTAGCACAACTGGCTAACATCAACAGTGCAGATAGAAGTAATACACGGAAGCTAAAATCAAAATGCCTTACAACATGCGAACATAATTGTTCTTGGAAACACAACTTGGTTATATTGATAAAGCTTTCCTGCCTGTATTCTGTTAGGCGCACTATTTAATTGTTACAGGAATGGCTCCGGAGAGAATGTGCCAATTATTGCCGGGTGGAGTACTGGTCTTACAAGAGTCTGCTGTGTCTAAACAAACTACCATTTGCAGGTCATATGTGCCTGCTGTATCAAATGACATCCAATCTCTCCATGAATACTCGGTGCCCCCTCCCACTTTGTCTGCATCTCCGTTACCATTGAAATAACGTTTAGTGTACGGGTTTGCATAAACTCCCCAAGCACCAAAACTTTTGTCATCGGCAGATGTGTTACGTATTCTTAGTTTTAACCAGATTTTCTCATTAACGGCATAGCTTGCAGTACACGAGGTGCCCGCGGTGCAAGTTTTTTCCGCGGCGAAGTATGAGCCTTCAATTGGGCTACCTTCAGATGACACAGGAGATAATCTAGATTCGCTTACAGTAACAGGTATTGCATCTGTAAGGATATACCATTTATCCCCAGGTGCCTTGGTAGCCAGGCAGTTAGCTGCATTGTCAAGACATATTCCCATTTGTAAGTAATGCAGTCCCGGATTTGTAATACTGACTGGATGATTGTCCCAGCTTTTTTCTGTGTTAGCACCTATTTGATCGGATGGTCGGTCTCCATTGAAAATATAAAGGAAATTCGGGTATAAATTGGTGTGGACACCCCAGGCACCAAAGCTTACATATGAATTGCTAGAATTTACAATTCTCATATCCACATTAAATGATTCGCCGACGAGGAAACGAGGTGTGCTTGTACCAGCAACAAAATAACCATCTATACTAAATGTTTTGCCAGAAATAGAATCACTAGACGCAGGATTAAGACTAACTGATGCTTGTGTGGCGGTTGCAACTACGGCGTTGGTAGCGGTTGGCATTGTGGTAGGGGTAGCGGGAGCCTGTACTATTGGAATACCGTCTGTTCCACTTGCTACATATACCCAATCGGCGGACACCCACACACGATTACGTGCCCCATAAGCAATCTGATACCATTTACCATCCTCAGATCTACCTGTGACTGGAGCTACGTATCCAGCAGGCTCACTACCTAGCTTATCGTAGTTAGTTCCTGGTCCGGATCGTAGGAAAATACTGTCAGTAAACTCCAGTGTTTGGGTTCGTGAAGCTACCTGATCCGACAGTGGAGTCGGTGTTGATTCGGGTGTGGAAGTGAAAGTGAGTGATGGCGCAGGGCTGTTAGTAGAGGTAGCCAACTCTTTGGACTCTGTATCTATCGAATCTTCAACAGTTGCTGTAGAACCCGACTCAATCGTTACAGCTAATATAGTTGGAACCACAGTATCAGTTACTGGATCAGCAACAGAGTTGAACTGTTGGAGAGCATTGGCAATTAAGGCTATGCCACCTGCTCCTAAGAGCACAATTAATCCTATTATTAGCAAGTTTCCGGGCTGTGTGGAGTTAGGCTGTCTAATTGTAAAGTCTCCGTTTGTTGTTTTGTATTATATGTTTACACTCTGACTTCAGTATATCATGGCAAACTGCCACAGTATTATATGAAATAGGTCGTGATTATAGACTGTTTGGTTATCTGTGAGACAACGGTTAATATAAAGCTGACTGTCTTTATGTTTGTACTCCCCCAAAACTGCTGTAATGATATTGAATACGACCCTGCCGCATTCCAAGAGTGTCCTTTCCGCCAGCTAGCTGTCCAGACGGACTATGGAAAGTCCAATTAAAGGTCCACGACGATCCTGTACCTCGCACTTGGTCAATAGCGAAGGTGCCAGGAGGCAGTACTTCATTGAGTAGATTATGATACCAATTTTTAATAGATTGTATTCCGAGTAGAAGGCGCTGAGCATTGACATGCCCGGCATTTTCGTGATAAAGACTTATAATTGTATCAATGTCCCGATTGTTTAGAGCTTCAACATAATTATGAAGAGGGTCGTTAGGAACATTTGGAATAGTTGGAGCAGGAGCTACAACGTTAGGTTCCACAGATGTAGAGAGTGGCCAGTTGAACCTAGCAACTGCATCCCATAGGTCATGGTGTCCTGAACTAGTAGCCCAGTCCCACGAGTATGTGTTAGCGGCAATCAAACCTAGTTCTAGGGCCTTTTGGTAAAAAACCTCTTGGTCGTTTGCTGTTGCAACCCATCCTCCCGCTCCATATGCAGAACCAGTAGGAATGACGGGTCGCTGGTAACCCACGAGTCGTGCATCATCAAACTCCCCAACAGACCTTTCAAGTTGAGCTCCAGCATTATGAGCTTGTTCCCAATACACTTGCGGCATGTTGAAGTCACATTTTTCCAAAAAAGCTGACCAGGGCAACTCACGATGGTATGTGGGAAATCTGTAAGAACTCAATGCAATTGGATGGTTTGGCAATCCCTGCCTTAGGTCAGCCATAAACTGCCGAGCAGCCGCATCTTTACCGCGCCATTTGTATTCGTGCTCTGCGTCGATTACATAACCATCCAATTGTAGTTCCGTAGTACGTGCAACAGCGACTCTAGCTTCTCCGGATGGGTCGTTGCCTTTGACATAATGCCAGCCCCAGACTTGAATCCCACGATTCTTTAGAGCTTGGGTTACTGAAGGAACAAGGTCATTATTGTTACGATCATACCCGAATGGATATCTGGTGTCCGCGATTTTTATCAGCACATGGGTTAAGTTAGCATCCGCTGCTTTTGAGGCTATTGCGTCTGCATCACCTCCCTCACAATTTAAAATGCGCCAAATAAAAAAACCTTTGCCTTCTACTGCCACATTAACCTCCACACAATTTCAGTTCGAGTGTTAAAATACATGGTAGCAATAAGTGTGCCTGAACAACCATAAACATATACGACAAACATGAAATTCAGCTCATTTTCTAACAAACTTATCGAGGACTTGAACTCGACAGAGTATTCTCTAGTAGAGAGTGCCTACAAGTTCGCTGATCGGGCGCACAAAGGTCAGAAACGCGCTTCCGGAGAACCATTTATAGAACACAGTATTTCAGTCGCTGCAATTTTGCTTGAATTGGGTCTTCCCCCAGTAGTGCTGACTGCAGCCCTATTACACGATGTGGTAGAAGATTCGACAGTATCACTAAAGGCGGTTGAAAAGACTTTTGGCCCTGAGGTAGGACTGATGGTTGATGGAGTAACAAAGTTGACTGGGCAGGTACAGCGGCAAGACAGTGGTATCACTCTACAAACTCCAGAAAGTGACGATAGAAACACTAAGCACATTTCCGATGATCAAGCTGAGACCATACGTAAAACATTCTTGGCAATGAGCGATGATGTACGTATTGTGATAATCAAGCTTGCTGACAGATTGCACAATATGCGCACACTTAACTATTTACCTCGGAACAGAAGACAACGTATAGCTCAGGAAACACTCGATATTTTTGCCCCATTGGCAAACAGATTGGGAATGTGGCAGATTAAGTGGGAGTTGGAGGACTTAGGCTTTCGATATGTTAATCCGAAGAAATATAAAGAAATTGCTTTAGCTATAAATAGGGGTAGGGTTGAGCGTGAAAAACGAATTGCTGCGACAGTAGCTCGATTACAGAAGGAGCTTGAACAACATGGTATTTCTGCTGAAGTGACCGGTCGCCCTAAACATATTTATTCAATATGGAACAAGATGAAACGCAAGAATATACCATTCGACAAAATTCATGACGTACGTGCTGTGAGGGTCCTTGTTAAGGAGAGAGCCGAATCTTTGGAGGATGCTAAGTTAAGTTTAGACAATAAGGAACGTCAGGCTATTGCAGATTGTTATCAGATTTTAGGGATTGTTCATCATCTTTGGAACCCTATACCTGGAGAGTTTGATGATTATGTTGCTACGCCTAAAGATAATTTTTATCAATCACTTCATACTACTGTAGTCAACGATGAAGGTAATCCACTAGAGGTACAGATACGTACCGAGCTCATGCATGAGGGGGCTGAATATGGAATAGCTTCACACTGGAGATACAAAGAGGATGGTAAACGAAAACAGGATAAATCTTTTGACAGACGGATAAACTGGTTGCGTTCTATGATGGACTGGCGACAGGAATTGACAGATGGCCATGAGTTTGTTGATGCTCTTAAGTCCGACTTGTTTCCTGATAGGGTGCTAGCGTTTACGCCAAGGGGTGACATTATAGATCTTCCAACTGGTGCGACTCCGATAGACTTTGCTTACCATATCCACACGTCGGTTGGTGAGCGATGCAGAGGCGCTAAGGTTAATGGAAGTCTGGTTCCTTTGAATCATCTGTTAGAGTCAGGAGATCAGGTAGAAGTACTGACATCTAAAACCGGGGGGCCTAGTCGTGATTGGTTGAATACCGACCTCGGTTATGTGCGGTCTGCCCGTGCACGTGAAAAGATTAGATCCTGGTTTAAACGACAGGCACGCAAGGAGAACATAACTACTGGGAGATCTATTGTCGAGCGTGAGCTAAAAAAATTAAACATCAGCGGGTATTCAATGGAAAAAACTGCTGCAATGTTTGGATACAAATTAGCAGAAGATTTTTACGCTGCGGTTGGGTACGGTGATATTCATGGTCAAACCGTGATAAACCGTATTGTGGAATTGTTGCGTGATGTATCAGAGCAGGAAGCTGAAAGCTTACCACCACCGGAGCATGCAAAACACGAGTTGCAGATTGAGTCTCCAGAAGTTAGTGTATCTGGTACAAGGGGACTACTTACTCATCTGGCTAGATGCTGTCATCCAGTTCCAGGTGACGAAATCGTAGGCTACACTACTCGTGTCCGTGGAGTGACTATACATCGCAAAGATTGCCCGAATATACTTCGGGTACGAGAGCGTGACCGTTTGATTAGTGTTGAGTGGAGAGCAAAACCTGACAAGGTTTATCCTGTGACTATACGTATAGAAGCATTTGATCGAGAGGGTCTTATGCGTGATATATCTACTGTTGCAGCAGACGAACATGTAAACATGGGAGATGTATCAACACTTAGTAAAGGCCATGAAGTTCATGTGAATGTTACCTTAGAGGTGTCTGATCTAAATCAACTCAGTAGGGTTCTTAGTAGAGTAGAAGAATTAACCAATGTAACCATGGTACAACGTTATAGACCTGGTTGATACATATAAAATCTCTACAATTTATGTGTTACGTACAATAGAGTCGGTCATACGAACTATTCGCGATACAGGCTTTACGTCGTGTACTCGTACCATGTCAGCTCCTCGAACAATACCCACTGAAATTGCAGCGGCCGTGCCCTCGAGTCTTTCTTCCACAGGCAAATTTAGGGTGTATCCTATAAATGACTTCCTAGAAGGTCCAATTAATATTGGATAGCCAATATCTGTAAAGTAATCAAGTTCGTTAATAAGTCTTATGTTTTGATTTACACTTTTACCAAAACCTATGCCAGGATCAATCATTATGTTAGCTCTATCTATATTGGCTTTGCGAGCTATAGCAATTGATATTTCCAAATCCGATCTTACGCTTGGTAAAAAGTCATTATAAAGTGTGCTCTTGTATCTGCTACCAAGCATTTCATCAACTTCTGTTTCAAGTTGTTGGCTGCTGTTATGCATAAGGATGACTGCTGATTTGTGCTTATATATAATGTTGGCTAGTTCTGGATCCTGACGTAGTCCCCATATGTCATTCACAATTGATGCTCCTGCATCAAGTGCTGCATCGGCTACGATTGATTTGCTTGTATCGACTGATATTGGTACTGAAACATGGTCAGCTAGTGTCTTAACAACAGGTATTATTCTGTCTAATTCTTCGCTTACTGTGATGGGTGTATTCCCGGGCCTTGTACTCTCACCGCCAACATCTATCACATGTGCTCCGGCTTCAACAAATTTTGTAGCTAGGCCTAACGCATGGGCAACCACGTCATTCTTTTGGCTGAAACCATCTCCAGAGAAAGAATCGGGAGTAACATTGATGACACCCATTAGAAATGTTTGTGTGCCCCACACAAAGTGGTTTGGCAGATACATTGTTAGTAGTTTGGTTAACTAGGCGAGAGTCTGAGTTTTGTTGATGCTTTTACAAAAGCTGAAAACAAAGGATGTGGGCGATTAGGGCGAGAAATGAACTCAGGGTGAAATTGGCTACCTAACATAAAAGGGTGGTCACTAAGTTCTGCAATTTCAACTAATTCTTTGTCTGGTGAAAGCCCTGAAAACACCATACCGTTTTCAATGAAGACTTGGCGATACTCATTGTTGAATTCGAATCTGTGACGATGCCGCTCGCTGACATTTGAATTCTCTACATTCCCGTATGCTTTCGCGGCGCGAGTGCCAGGTATGAGCATACATGGGTATACACCCAAGCGCATCGTACCACCCATTTCACTAATGTTACGTTGATTCGGCATTAGATCTATAACTGGATTAGAAGTGTCTTTGTTAAATTCTGTTGAGTTTGCATCACTTGTGCCTAACAAAAATCTGGCAAACTCTATACACATTACCTGCATTCCTAGACATAGACCAAGGTATGGAACCTTGTTGGTTCTTGCCCAGTGGGCAGCAGCAATCTTGCCTTCTACTCCACGTTCTCCAAAGCCACCAGGAACAATCACACCGTCACATTTTCGGAGCAAATCATTAGTGTTGCTAATTTCAAGCGTGCTAGATTGTATCCAGTTGATTTCTATGTTGTGGCTTTGTGCTGATCCAGCATGGCGTAATGCCTCTTTAATACTAATGTAGGCATCTTCAAGTTCTATATATTTTCCCACTATAGCTATCTGTAATGTGTCTGCCTGATTGTAAACAGATTTAATTAAGTTGTTCCACTCTGACCAGTCTGGATGTTTATGTTTGTCGTGAAGCTGGAGGTTGTCTACTAGATAAGTACCTAGATTTCGTTTCTCCAACAATAGTGGCACCTCATAAGTAGTCTTTGTTGTTGTAAGAGGTATAACGGCTTGTTCTGGTACATCACAAAAAAGAGCAATCTTAGTACACAAATCTTGATATATGTCGTAATCGGCACGTGCAACGATTACATCAGGTGAAATACCAATAGATCGAAGTTCTCTGACCGAATGTTGGGTAGGTTTTGTTTTTAATTCGCCTGTTGCCCCTATGTGAGGTAGCCAAGTAACATGCACGTAAACAGCGTTGTCTTTCCCAAGTTCGGCACGTAGCTGCCTTAGAGCCTCTAAGAAGGGTAAGCTTTCTATGTCACCAATAGTACCGCCTACTTCTACTATTATGATGTCTGCTCCTGTTGCGATAGGAACTTGTTTGATGTGGCGTTTGATCTCGTTGGTAATATGAGGAATTACCTGGATAGTACCTCCCAAGTAATCACCTCGGCGCTCTGCTGTGATGATATCAGAATAGAGTTGCCCTGTAGTGACATTGCAAACACTCTGGAGATTAATATCTATGAAACGTTCGTAATGCCCAAGATCCAAGTCCGTTTCAGCACCGTCATTGGTTACGAAGACTTCTCCATGTTGGTAAGGTGACATAGTGCCAGGGTCCACGTTAAGGTACGGATCTAGCTTTTGTACTGATATTTGCAAGCCTCTTTCTTTGAGCATACGACCCATAGCGGCGGCTACAATACCTTTACCGACAGAACTTACTACTCCACCAGTAACAAAAATGTATTTAGTCACCTAGCACCTTGATATACAGCGATAAAAAAAAGAGAGGGTCACTTGTTGGGTGCCCTCCCTTTTGTATCGATACATGTAGTGAAACATTATTGAAAGATTCATTAATCATTGTTGGACAATATAACGAGCATATGAACAAAAGTTAATATTATTAATTGTTGCCGAACCAGAAAGATTCGCTTATCCTGTGTGTGCACATATATTTTTGACCTAGCTAGAGTTTTCCAACATAGCTTCTATTTTACTTGTATAAGTTGCAGCTGTATTAGCACCCACTACTCTATCTACTTCTTCGCCTTGGTTTATAAAAATCATTGTGGGAATTCCCTGTATGCCATACTTCATTGCTAAATTGGAATTCTCATCTGTATTTACTTTGGCTATAGTAACTTTCCCTGAGTATTGTGTAGCGAGGTCATCAAGTATTGGCGCTATCATTTTGCATGGTCCGCACCATGGGGCCCAAAAGTCCAACATAACAGGTTTGTCCGACTGTAATATGGTTTTGTCAAATGTTTTACTGTCTACTTCAATTGGCGCTGTCATTATTTAAAGCAACCTCCATTTACTGTACTGTTCAGATTAATTACTATAGGTTGTACAAACAGATAAAGTATAAAGTATTGATAGTAATCTGTCGACAATTTTGGTGCGTATGATTTCTTGTATCTCCATTTCATTTGTACAGTTGATGTTCTGAACCACTTTTGTTGGTATCCATTAATTGAAAATATTGATATTCATAAGAACCAAAAGCATGGCTATTAATGCAAATGGAAGCAATAATCCAATGATTGAGTTTATCAGGCGGTTGTTGCTTTTTGTTACAAATTTGCCAATAGTGTATATGTGGCCTACTGACCCAAACATGCCACCAAGGGCAACGCCCCACAATATAGCTCCACTCCAACCACCAATACCGTTTCTAATTTCTGGCCAGAAATTAGCAGCCATAAGAGTTCCGACCAGTCCCATAACTATACCTATGAACTGATTAATTCGCAAATTTGAGCGATTCATAAACAATTGATTGGTGGTTGTTAAAATGAGATTAACAACAGTTTACGCACAAAAGCTCGTTCATAACATTTTCTGCCATAACAACAATTTGCTCTTCGTATACTACAAGTGTAAAGTATATGAGCAGCAACATTTCATGTCAACTTGCTTAAAGGTTGTCAAGATTGACCATGATATACTCGAACTATATATAGCAAATATTATGAAGCGCCGACCTAATACTACACTACTTGAATGGACTGCTATATTGTTGATACTGGCGTCAGTTTTGGCGTTGGTACTACAACTAGTGTCTTACCAAAACATAAGATCCAATCTACAGCTTGGAATGACCATAGCCGATGTGCCAGTTGGAGGTATGTCACTTGGAGACGCTGAGGACACATTAACTCGAGTATATTCCACCCCTGTGGAACTTCACTATCAAAACGAGGTGTTTTATTTAGAACCAGCAGAGATTAGTTTTCGTTTAGCAACAGAATCTATGCTTGCAATTGCTGATACATACAGGACAGACACTAGTTTTTGGTCTAGCTACTGGGATTATTTGTGGCGGCGTCCTAGTGGTCCAGCTGTTGTTCCGATAGTTGCTGAATATTCCAGATCTCAGCTGCGTAATTTTTTGGTTGACTTGGCATCACGCTATGATTTACCACCCACCCCCCCAAAATTGGATACACAATCTCTTGTTGTAGTACCTGGGTCACCAGGATACAACTTGGACATAGAATCTTCAATGACAATAATAGACATGGCCTTACGAGTACCCACAAACAGGCGAGTGATTTTGACTGTACAAGATAACTCTAACGATATTCCTACTATAAATGCTTTGGAGAAGTTGGTTGATAGCTATATCGAACAACTGGACTTTAATGGAATTGTAAGCGTGGAAGTTGTTGATTTACTTAGTGGAGAACAACTTAGTATTAATCAAGGAATTGCTTATGCTGGTCTCAGTATTATGAAGATACCCATAATACTGGAAACTTATAGAGTGCTCGACAATGATCCTTTGGAGGAAACAGCGAAATTGATTGAGGGTTCAATAGTAGAGTCGTCTAATTTATATGCCAATATTTTGCTGAGCCAGATTGGAAATGGAGATAAGATCATTGGAGCGTCTGTGTTGACTTCCAACATGCAGCTCTTAGGATTGAAGAACACTTTTATGGCTGGCTATTTTGATCAAGAGGGTGGAGTTCCACCAGTGGTACAAACTAGCGCAAATAGGCGTACTGATTTTGACACTGACCCGGATGCATTTATGCAGACCACGTCAGATGACATGGCATATTTGCTGACAATGTTATATCAATGCGGTCGGGATGGTGGGGGAGGTATATCGCTAGTGTTTGCAGATTTAATTACTCAACAGGAATGTCAGTCCATATTAAGTTTGCTCAGTCGAAATAAAATTGCTACGTTAATAGAGGCAGGAGTACCAGAAGGAGTTTCTGTGGCTCACAAACATGGGTTTGGCGATGGGGACACTATAGGGGATGCTGGAATTGTGTTTTCCCCGGGAGGCGATTACGTAGTGGTTATTTATGTATGGCAGTCGGAGTATCTTGAGTGGGAGAATAGCGCCCCTATTGTCGCTAATATTTCTCGAATGATATTTAACTACTTTAACTCTTGAGAAATTTGAGTCACGGATAGAGCTAAGCCTATCATGACCCAGAAAGAAATTTGAGAAGACTGAAAATCGAGGTTAACAAAATAGTGATCAAATACACCAATGATTGTTGTGGCTACAAGGGCCCCATATATACCCAACCATTGAGAAGACAAACAATTGTTTGTTAAGGAATCGGATTTGTGTTTTATGCCCCAAACAAACACTGTGGTAATTGCTATCAAGAAACCACTAAAACCTATTAGTCCTACTTGCTCAGCTAGCAGTAAATAAGCACTTGAAACTCCTAAATATATGTCTATATCAGGCGTTCCTCCAAAACCGACTCCGAAAGCAGGATAGCGGCTTATAAGAATAAGTGCATCTTTGTATTCACCTAAACGCATACTGGTGGCTAAGTCTTGACCTTTGATAGCATCTGTGAAATGGGAGACATATTGTTGGGACAAAGGCAGGAATAATATCAACAGTATCATAGCAACTAGTATCCATAATACTTTCCGATTCCTTATGGCGGCAACAAACACTATCGATGCTAACAGAGCAGACATTGCAGTACGTGAATAAGTAAGTAAGAGGGTGGTTATTATCACAATAAGCATTAGAACGCTTGTAAAACGATGCTTAAAAACAGGAGTGTTGGCACTTGTTTGTGGTACAAGGAGAGCTCCTGCTATTGCTAAAAGCCCACCAAATATATTAGGGTCTACGGAGGTGCCGATAGCTCTGAGAGGGTTTGCAGGGTTATCCTCAATATATCGCAAAACGTTACCGCTAGGATAATTGAAGACACTAAGGTAATTTAAGCTTAGTTCAGACAAGTTTGTTGGAGCAACATATAGACCGATACCTAGTATTGCTGCAGCAAATCCCGACAAAATGATGATTCTTATCATGCGATTTAGAATATATCTGTTGTGTACTTGGTCTACTATGATTAAAGCCATTGATATGTTTAGTATATATCCTACAAATTTACGCAATAAATTAGGACCAATTACTGTATTTCCAGAACCTAAAATGAAAGACAAAATTGACAATAGAATAAATATGATAATTGGTGTATGAGCTGGAGTAGTAACAATAGGACGGCGACTGGATTTTAGTCGTTGTGAGAAAAAAACCAAATAGACAGTTGCGATAGTAATGTCCAAAAATGTAGGGGTCAATATGAATTTAAATGGTAGTGTACCGAATGGGATGAGAGAGTAGATAATAATAGTAGACCAAAGTGCAAGCTCTGATTGAATTAGTGCCCAAGTGATGAAAGTTACGGACAGTAGGATACCACTTGCTATCCAAGCGCTTGCTAAGCTTAGTAGAGCACCAATGGTTGTTGCCAGTAGAGCTATTACTGTTCCCACAACAGTCGACTCAATAGAGCCAGACTTCTTGTAGATATCAATCATTTGTGTAGCCCTTCTTCCAAAAACATAGAGATAATGTCAACACTAAACCTATTATGCTTGCAATTAATCCTTGTTTCAACAATAAGGGGTCATACTCTAAAATAACTTTTTGTGGTCCTGGATTTTCTAAATGTGCACCCTGTATATACCCATTAACCATTTCGGTGGGTTGTTTTATGCCATTAGTTGTGGCAGTCCAACCAGGGTACCATGCCTCACTGAACACTAGTAGAGATTCGTCCTTGTTGTTTACAGCTAACTCAATATAACCTGGTCTATCAGATAGAATTTTGACATTCCCGCCAGTAGAATCTATTGTTTGTTTCGATGATAATGTGAGTGCAACTTTGTAGGGTTCAAAATCATTGGATTGTATAATTTTCCACATATTAGATGCTGATGTGAGACCATATGCTGTCTCTGTCAACCATGCTCTTTGAGCTTGCCATGGAAGCCGATACACTTTAGCGTCGCCAGATGGTGACATACCTTGATAGATTGGTGTGGCTGACAAGAGAAGACCCTCCCTGGTCATTGGCTGCATTTTCCATGAAATCAAATAGTCAATTCCAAGCATTCTAAATCTTGTATGCTCTGGAGCTAGTGCGTCGAAATCCACCCAGGTCTGTAAACGGATTGGTGAAATACCGCCCCACTCGCGCAATCCATACGCACAGGCCCAATGACCTTGCATACGTGCATCATCTTGTGTTCGGAACCAGCGGTCGGTGTTAGAGTCTAGTTGGATCGGTTTTATCAATGATAATTCAGGGTATGGATCAAACGGCGCGTAAGCGTTTGTGGATATATTAGCAGAGAACAGTTCTATGCTGATAACAAAAATAAGTGCTACAGGAAAAATACGTCTTAATGGTCTAATGGTTAATACAAATACTGTTAGCACCATACCTATAACTAAAAGGCCTAGTCGTGCTGGAATATGACCCCAGACTTCTGGAAGATTCTGAGCTGCGACAACAGCAATGATTAACAATATTATAGCGACTGGCACAAGATTTCTTACCCATCTAAGTGAAGCATACAAAACAGCGCGTTGTTTGCGTTTGAGAGGCCCTGTAATTGCCGAAACAGTCAATGATACTAACACCGACGATGCCATCGCTATGACTACAGCTGCTCTTTCCTGTCCTCTGAATAGTTTAAATACAGGAAGCAGCCAGTATGCCATTTGGTACAAGGCCAGATTGCTTCCAAAGGAAACTAATAGAGATACAAGCGCAGTTCCTAACCAGAAGCGTACTGGCCCATCACGTTTAAGTGGAAGAGCTATTAGAGCAAACGTTATACCCATTATTCCAATATATAGTGGCTGCCAAAGATCAGTGCTGACAAGTCTGGTTACAAAGAATTGCACAATATCGTAAGTTGCGAAGCCACTTGACAGTTCATCAAACGGCAGACTTGAACGAGTTGATAGCGCAAGAAACTGTATTTGTGGAAAGAGTTGTACACCAACAGTTAGAGTCAATAGACCGAACATTATAGAGGTCCAGGACACAATCCATAATAAAGTGCGTCCTGACACTATTGATCTATAAAGGAAGTAAGCTATGCTCAAATAGATTATCAGGAGGAATGTTTGAGGATGGCCTGCAAAAAATGCCAAAGAATATGCGAAAATCACCCCGGCAATTGCGGGTCCACTTTCACTTGACACAAATCGGCGCAATGCTAACAGTATCAAAGGCATCCATGTTGCAGTCTCTAAACTGGCTGTTTGTAGTGGGGGGTATCCAGTAAGATATCCTCCATAAGTTAGGATAATTGATCCTGACAAAGCTCCTATTCGGGATCCACATTCTTCTTTTAAAAACAAGTAACCAAATATACTTATAGCTAAATAATGTAATATTGTTTCAACGGTCAATGCTATCATCGGGAAACTGTCGTAGCCTAATAGTCGCACTATACCAAAGTTTAATAAAACAGGCGGATAAAATAATTGCGCTTGAGGGTCAGCATGGAATGGATATCCACCGAAGAAACAGTCAGTCCATAGCGGTATATTACCAGACAATAACTGTCGAAAAGCTATTGTTCTAAACATGAAAAATTGCTGTGTGAAATCCCCGTCTGGGAAAACTACTCGGTTGGGGCCATCTGCAAAAAATCGCCAAAAAAATAATATCCATAACAACAAAAGAATACAAATATGAATTATGGTTTTATTGACTTGAATCTTTCGGATAAGAGGCAGCATATTTAGTGTTCTATTGTCACTTTGATTTTGTTAAGGGATACATAGTTTTCAGACCAGCGACCATTCGAATTTATACGTTGCAAACGTGTGCCTGTGTCATCATACAATCCAATTTGCAAGTCATACACACCTTGAGGTGTGTTTGGCGCTACGTCTATAGGGTGGACATCTTCTACTATATCGCCAGGCTCGCAGGAAGTAGTAGGATAAGATCCTGCTCCAGGCCAAGAGTCATGTTGGCCCCACACCTGATTACCATCACCCCTCACCTGCGCGAAAACAGTGTAATCATATCGCATGTTTTTTGTACAAAGCCAATATAGTGTTAGATGTATATTTTGTCCAGCAGTAATTACCCTAGTGTTTGTATCATATCCTATAAGCTTAATAAGGTTCTGGAAATTTACTGACACCGGATTGGGATGGTTTCCAGGGTTAGATTCTAGTTTTAGGGTGCCTATGTAAATACGATCTTCTCCGTCAGGTTGGTACAGGCGTTCTCCAGTTTGGAAATTATACAAACCGACATTCAAACGCAAGTTTGTTGGAGTACTCACGGTATTCGATATTGGTATAACGTATTTATCTTCAATTGTCATACGAGGTGTCATTAAACTTGTAGGCAACAAACCGAGGCCAGGGTACGTGTCTCTTTGTGCTACGATTATGCCGTTATGGTCTAATAGATGTACAAACACGCTCCAGTTTGCATTCATCTTCGCAATTGATTTCCAGAATAGTGTTAATTTCAAATTTTCGCCAGGACGCACAGAAGATGACTGTAACGTATACCCAAGCAGGCTCATTTGAGGTTTGCCGTCTTTTGTCGACAAATCGACCGATTCTGCTGGGGAGAGGTCTTCTAGATTAGATGTGGTTTGTACAGTATATGCGGGTGCTATTATCGAACTTGGGGTGATTGCGACAATTGTAAACATAAAGAGTGACAAAGATGCTATTACAAATGGTCGAACCTTGTAAAAGCTTCTTGGAACTAAACTATATATTCCTAAAGCAAATAACACCGTAATACTTTGAATTGCAGTGAACACCAACCTTCCTTGAGATGACCATGTATCGGTTGCCCATCTGATTAGAGAAACAATTACTACACATACAAATACTACGTTGAGTGCGAACGGAAACCAGCTTTTTGTTTGCCAACCACTCTCTTTTAATTTGCGTACCAATAACATTGTGAGCCCAACTACAGATATTAAGGCTAGTGTGTTTAGTGTTGCATAAACCCATTGGGGTAATGGAACATTCACTGCGCCAAAGAGACCCCAGTATGATTGCATGAATCCTGCACGTTCACTCCATAGTTGTGCTAAAGGAGCTGAATGAGACCGCTTTCCTAATACTTCCACAAACATATTTATTCCTGTGAGAGACCCATATAGCCTCAAATTTCTTATAAACCACCACCCAGATATTGATATAGCGGAACCAAAAATTACGACCAATTGGGATGTCAGTAGTAATACGTAACTAACACAAGCTCTAAAATGTTTGCGATTTGGGTCTTTCCACCAGTAAAGTATGTTGTTATAGGATATTGACAACCCAACTATTGGAAACAAAGTTAGTAGTGATAGTTTCGTGAGTGCACCTAGCCCTAACAGTACACCCAACAGTACGTGGTAAACGCTTATGTGACCTTGAATAGGGTAATAATTTCTTCCTAACAGGAACCTGAATTTACTATTGTGTTTTTCTATATTGCATCCGTTCGATGCGACTAATATGGTTGCACTTGCGATTAGCATTGCCAGATTATCATTATTGATTGATCCTGATATGAACACGAACATAGGAGTAAATGCAAGTATTGATGCTGCTCCAATCGCTAATATTGAGTGACCAGGCTTAATGACTAGCGCGAGTCGGTATGTAAGATATACAGTGCCTGCACTAATAATCACAGATAATATACGTATTAATCGCATCGCTAGTTCCGTTCCTGTATATGGCCAGGAATTTGTCTTTAGTGGATGGATAGCCATATTGATGTTGCCATCCATTGTTACCACGCCTGTGTCGACATGTGGGTTTAACCATCGAACATAATGCATGTCGGATGTGTCTATCCAGCTTGTTGCTAGTGCCATGATGTAATAGTACAAGGGAGGTTGGCCCGCTTCTTGTCTCCATGGACCTGGATCATTTGGGTTAAGTGTAGGTAGTCCATTTCCTTGTGCGATATTCCAGACCACTGGATAGTGCCATAATTCGTCTGATGCCTCAAACAGAGGTGTCGTCATTGCAAATACGGCGCCGACTGTGACAAACAAGATTAGTACTAATGCAAGCAGGTTTTGATGACGAATATTCACAGTTGGTCTTAGTGTTTCATCAAAACTTCGTCAATAAAATCGGTTGTTTGGTCAGCTATATTTTGCCATTCAAAATCTCTAGATAGCGACATAGCTGCCTGACCAATGTTTGTCCTTAGCATGGCGTTTTCGTGTAATTTTTTTATTGTTTTCACTATGGATGTTGGGTGATTGGGTGGAACTAGCATGATGTTTGTTTCATTTTGTAAACGTTTGTTCTCTGATTTTGGATTGGTAGTTATCGTTGGGCATCCATGCGTCAGACAAGCAAGAAGCGAACCATGACGAAATGAGGCCCCATCTATAAATGGTAGCACCATCAGATCACAACATAACAACGCGGCAGATGTGTTTAATGGATTGAGGTACCCAGTTTTTACAATGTGTTTTGCTACGCCTAAATCATGTGCTAGTTTGTTTACCTCTGAATAGTATTTTGCATTTGTGGCATCAGTGCTGCCAGTTAATTCGCCTATTAGAAGGAGACGAGCTGGTATGTCATTAGAGTGTAATGAAGCAAGCGTTTGTATTAATGTTTTACCACCTTTGCTTTTGTTCATTAGACCGAAGTACCCTATGATTAATTCGTCCTCACCAATTCCGTATTGTGCACGTATGTCAATGTTAGACAATCTATCCATGGAGTGATACGGAATGTTGCTTCCTATAGGTATTTCTACTACTCGTGGTGTTGACAGTGCTTTTGTACAAATACGATAATCTTCTGAGTTGGTGGTTATAATTCCGTCTGAACATCGAGCCATTTGCCAAATAGCATGTTTTCGCAAATTGCCAGCCTTTGGAAAGAGATAAGGTTGTTCAAAATCATGAAAAGTTATTATGGTTGGAGGGATTGTGAGGCAAGGCAGAAAATGAATCGGTGGACTCATGGAACCATAGGCAGCAGCTTGGTACTGGATACACACAACATCTAATTCCGATGTTGTACTACGAATTCTCCAAAGATCTAACCAACTCCAGCGTTTAGAAATATTGGCTATGATTTTGTGTTCATTATTATTGCTAGGGCTTACACAGCGCTGATCAGTAATTACCTGAACTTTGTGTCCTGCTGTCGTTAGGTGTAGTGCTAGATTACGTGTGTAATCACCTACGCCTCCCTTCATAGGAGGATATTCGCCGGTTACAATACCTATGTTCATTGTGTTGTAGTGTTAGTTTTCTAAAGTCAGAACTTTCTTTCTACTACATAGTTTGCGATAGTATGTAATGCCTCCAAATACTTGGATTGAGGCAGCTGTTCGAGAGCTGATTTTGCACTTTCCACATATCGACTTGCTTCAGCAAAAGAAGAGTCAATTGCTGAAGACGAACTTATAGATTGAATAACACGTTTGTATAAGTCTTGATCTTTGTTATGCCCATTTTGTAAAGATGCTACATCGGAGTTGTCAGGATTGTCTTCAATATAGTATAGTGTAGGTAATGTAAGTAGTCCTTGCTTCAGGTCATTTCCTACAGGTTTCCCTATGTCTTCTGAGTCACCAACAAAATCTAGAATGTCATCAACAATTTGAAAAGCTATGCCTGTATTGATGCCATAATGCCGCATTGCATCAATTGCTTTCTCGTCTTGAGTGCCTAGTATAGCTCCGGCCTCAGCTGCTAACGCAAACATTGAGGCGGTCTTTGCTTGTATTCTCTGAAAGTAGTTTTGGCGATTTGTCGTATTTTGATTTGCGAAGCTCTGTTTGATCTCACCGTTTACTATAGTCATTAATGTCTCAGCAAAAAGGTTCATTACTCGAACGCTTTGAGTTTGAGCTGCAAAGCTTGCTGCTCTGGCAAACAAGTAGTCTCCAGTGAGAATTGTGACTTCAGAAGAAAAATCTGCATTAAGTGTCTTAATGCCACGACGCATCAAAGAACCATCTATCAGGTCGTCGTGTACCAAAGTTGCAGTATGTAGCATTTCTACAGCAGCTGCCAGAGAAACAGCATGTTGTTGATTAGATTCAAATATGCTAGCACTGAGTAAGGCAACTATTGGTCTAACACGCTTACCTCCTGAATCAAGAAGGTGTTCAGTTGCTGTAGTGAGTACATCATGCTGATCCCTAAAAGTTTCTCTAAGACGATATTCTATTGAGTTCAATTGTTGACCTATCGGCTCCAAGAGTTTTGACATATCTTCTAATTGTGCTTTCTGTTTATACATATTAATTGTTCCAACCAAAAAGTTTTAGTGCATTATGTGTGGTGGAGTTTGCCACCTCATCGACCGTGACCGATTTGATCTCGGCGATTTTATCTGCTACCCACCGCACAAATGCTGGCTCGTTTCTTTTGCCTCTATTAGGTTGTGGAGACAAAAATGGAGCATCAGTCTCTATTAGTATTTTAGTCAATGGCAAACCTGCTACTATATCTCTTAAATTATTCGACTTGTTGAATGTTATTGACCCTGTGACCCCTATGTAGAAACCCTTATCTAATATAGTGTTCATATGAGATTCTAGTCCACTAAACGAATGAAACACTCCAGGATTTGGTGCAGATCCCATAGAGGATTGCCACTCACTTATGATATTTATAGTGTCTTCGTAAGCATCGCGACAATGTACAATTACAGGAAGGTCAAGCTCCGATGCTAGATCAAGCTGTACTCTAAACCGCTGTTTCTGCTTGTCTGGCGGTGTGATGTTCCTATAATAATCTAAACCTATTTCGCCAATTGCTACAACATTTGGGTGATTTGATAGTTTGCGTAATTTCTGCAATGTTGATTTGTCCAAATCCAAAACCTCGTTAGGGTGAATGCCTACAGCTGCAGACACTGAGCTAAATTGGGTGGAGATTTGTAAGGCAGCTTTGCTGGTTTCAATATTCGTGCCTGGATTGATTATTCTGGTTACCTTGTTTTGCGCAGCTCTTTCCAATATCTGATGTCTGTCCTGATCAAATATCTGGAAATCGAGGTGGCAATGCGTGTCTGTTAAGAACATCGGACCGTGTTATGACAAACCTGCGATACTAAGACCATCCTGGAGAATTTTCTGTACTTTATCAGCATCGGTGGTTTCACAATATACTCTTATTATAGGCTCGGTTCCAGAAAATCGAATTAGAAGCCAATCCCCACCCTCTAGATTGAATTTGAACCCATCAGTTGTATCTACACTTATTAGGGTAAGGCCGCCAATTTCAGATGGATTAGCATTGTGTACTCTATCTATTATTTTTTCTTTTTGATCACTTGGAAAAGTGCTGTCAACTCTATCGTAGTGGGATTCGGTACCTGTTTTTGAAAAGAGTGTTTCTAGTAGTTGAGATGGTTTTTGATCTAGTAATCTCATAAGGTCTAATATGTATAGTCCCGCAAGAATCCCATCTCTTTCAGGAACATGGTGCTGAAATGCGAAACCGCCTGATTCTTCACCACCTATTATCGCATTGGTTTCAGTCATTTTAGGGGCTACAAATTTGAATCCAACTCCTGTTTCGTACACTGGAACATCGTATATTTGGCCCAATTTGTTTAGTAGCGACGTTGTTGAAATGGTTTTCACTATAGGGCCATGTGCTCCTCTAACCTCTAGTAGGTAGAATGCTAGCAATCCAAACACACGCAACTGGTTTATAAAGTTCCCGTTTTCATCACCAATTCCTAAACGATCCGCATCTCCATCCGTAATAAGGCAGACATCCGCACCATTTTCTACAGCTGTTCGCAGTCCCGCATCAATGTTGGGTGGTATAGGTTCGGGCCGACTCATTTCTGGGAAAATAGGGTTACGAATGTTGTGGATTTCTTTTACTATAGTATTACCCCCATTTAGGAAGCGTGTAAACCAACCGGCTCCATTTCCCCACATAGCATCTACTGTGATATTAAAGCCTGCATTTCTAAGAGCATCTATATCAACCATTTCATTTAAATGTTCTACATATGCAGGTGCTGGGTCGAATATCCGGATCAATTTTTGAGTATTGGATGTGATATTGCTTTTTACTGCACTGATAGTTGGAATGTGCGATTCAATATTTTTTAAGCCATCTGGAGCAATCGCTCCTCCTGTATGATCTCTCACTTTAAACCCATTGTCGGTTGGTGGGTTATGGGAGGCTGTTATGTTAATTGCACCTACTGCTTGTTTTTCTAAAACCGCATAAGCTATAACTGGAGTTGGGGTAGCAGTGTTGGTCAACCATACATTTAATTTGTTTGCGGATAGAACTTCAGCTACTGCTCTCGCGAAATGCTCTGATGCATAACGTTTGTCATATCCTACTATTATAGATTCGCCCGAATGTCCTTGTTCAAGCATATGGGTAGCATATCCCTGAGCGCATCGTCTGACGTTATCAAACGTGTAATCATTGGCAATTTGTCCACGCCAACCATCGGTACCAAATTGTATTTTTGTATCAGGATTCATTGTAATTGTTCGCGAGTATTAGTATCTTACTGTGGTGAACTCTACTATATCAGGCATTTCAACACCTGATTCGAGTTTTTCTAGATCAGCATCAACCATGGTCTGCATAAGTTGTTGAAAGGACATACGAGGCTTCCATTGGAGTACTTTGTTTGCTAAGCTTGCGTCCCCCACTAACAAATCGACTTCTGCCGGTCGGTAGAATCTGCTATCGGAAACCACATAGTCTAGATAGTTTAGACCTACGTGCGCAAATGCAGTTTCGCATATGTCACGTATGCTATGCGTTTCTCCCGTGGCTATTACATAGTCACCAGACTTCTCTTGTTGAAGCATTTTCCACATTGCTTCTACATAGTCACCGGCAAAACCTATGTCACGGCGAGCATCGAGGTTTCCCAGGCGCAACTCTTTAGCATGTCCCAACTTTATTGCTGCAACCCCAAGGCTAATCTTACGTTCAACAAATTCTATTCCCCTGCGAGGTGAACCATGATTGAATAATATTCCAGAACTAGCATGCATGTCATAGCTTTCGCGGTAATTTACAGTAATCCAGTGACCATATACTTTTGCTGCACCATAGGGGCTTCGTGGATAGAATGGAGTGTTTTCGTTTTGTGGGACTTCTCTAACTTTCCCAAACATTTCACTACTTGAAGCTTGGTAGTATCGGACATCTGAGTTGACGGTGCGGATGGCATCCAATAGCCTTGTGACTCCTAGGGCTGTAGCCTGTCCAGTTAGCACTGGTTGTTGCCATGAAGTAGGCACAAATGACATGGCTGCCAAATTGTAAACCTCATCTGGTTCAAATTCTCTTAAAACGCTTACCATTGAAACCTGATCCAGCAGATCTCCTTGTACCAAGGTGATTTTGTTTTGTATGTTTCTTAGTCGATCGATCTTGATAACACTGGTACGTCTTACCATTCCTATTACTTCATACCCTTTATCTAGCAGTAGTTCAGCTAAATAAGAACCGTCCTGTCCTGTTATTCCAGTAATGAGAGCTTTTGGCATTGTATTAGTAGGTGACCTTTTTCACCGAGTCTCCTTCTATGTTTTCAGATTTTAGTTTGTGTCTTTCAAAATTTAGTAAATCAGATAGTGTCTCTTGAAAAGTGATTTCTGGTTCCCAGCCAGTGATTTTTTTGAATCTAGCACAATCTGCTATGAGCGGTGGTGTGCTAGAGGAACGTACACGTTTAGTGTCAACCTTTATTGTTACTTTAACGTCTGAAAGACTGATTAGTGTTTCGAGCAGCTCTTTAATAGTATACATATTTCCACTAGCTATATTGTATGCTGATCCAGATTTACCATATTTCATTGTTAGGGCATATGCCTTTACCATATCACGAACATCAGTGAAATCTCTGCGATCAGAAAGATTGCCAACCAATATTGTCGCTGGTTGTTGACCGATTTCAATTCTAGCAATTTGTCTGGCGAATGCAGTAGCTACAAACTGGTCGCTTTGTCTTGGTCCAATGTGATTTAAAGGTCGTACACGAATTATATCTAACCCATGCCCTAAATAATACGCTTGAGCCAACAGGTCTTCTGCAGCCTTGCTTGCACTATAAGGGCTGTTTGGTCTAAAACATAAATCTTCCTTGATTGGCATATTATTAGGACTTACTTTACCGTAAACCTCCATTGAGGTGACTACAAGTAGCCTACATTTTAGATTAAGTTTCCAGATGGCATCTAGTATGTTCAGAGCGGCATATACGTTGGCGTCATAGTTGCCTTTGGGGTCTTCCCAACTAGTGTGTACTGCTGCCTGTCCTGCCAAGTGATATATATAGTCTGGTTTTATGCTATCAAGAAAGTCCATTGTATTATGTGGGTTTGTAAGGTCTATACAATGGTAGTTTAATGGGGTGTTGGGCTGCAGTATTGGTGATAGCGATTGTCCACAACCCCAAATTGTCTGATCGGTATTGTTTAGGAGATATTCGGCTAGGTGACTGCCAGCAAAGCCTCCGACTCCGGTTATTATTGCTTGCAAATCTAGTCTCTCCAGATTAACACTTTAACTGTCATACAAGACAGTTGCTCGACCGAGATTATACCTTGTTTCTATACCATATGTTAGTTTGACAATGCTAGACTAGCTAAGTATAATTTGCGCGGATGCTAGGTTTTTAAAGATTAGCTCAAAAGTGAGCTTTGTAAATTTACATATGCATGATTGATTTTGTTTCCATGCATAGAGGTGCCTCGAGATTATAAGTTTCAGGAATTCCCATAGAGAGATTATTTGAACAGTGCCTGAAGATAATAAAGATACCATTGCTGCTCCTAAAGCAATAGGTGAAATTGAAAGTAAAATGCGTCTAGAAGGTGTTGTAAAGAGCACAGAGATTTTTGGTGTGCTTGTGGACGTTGGGGTTGACCATGATGGATTATTGCATATATCTGAGATTAAGAAACATAATGATGGGATGGATAAGCAAGATTTAGATGTTGGTCAGAAAATTACTGTTTGGGTAAAGAAAAAAGATGATAGCTCAGGTCAGATATCTTTAACGCTTAAAGAACCTCTCGCATTAGAATGGAACGATTTGAAGTCAGGTGAGACATATCTAGGCAAAGTCACCCGACTGGAAAGGTTTGGAGCTTTTGTTGATATTGGAACGGAACGTCCCGGTTTAGTACATGTGCGTGAGATTACCATGGGACGCGTGGAGCATCCTGAAGAGATTTTAGAAATTGGGGAAGAAGTAGAAGTCCAGCTGATTGGAATCAATAAGAAAAAACGGCAAATTAATCTTAGTATGCGTACTTTGGAGCAGCAATTTATGGACAGTGAAGATGATGATGATCCTGTTCCAACTGCAATGGAGCTAGCATTGCGTGCTGCAATGAAACCCGAAGCCGAAGAAAAACAAGACAAGCCACTAAGAAACAAGAAGGAATCAAGTGCACAAGAGGACATTCTACGTCGAACTCTAGAGGGGCGTCCGAACGACTGACCATTATATTATTAGGGTGTGTTTGAAGTTTTTGTTGTTACAGTTGACGTAGTCGAAATATAGACGTAAAAAATATAGCAGATACGATTATTGCAGAAACCACACACCAGACACAAACTTCCTCTATTATGACAACTGCCACGTAAGTTAGCCACATAGAGTAGATGAATCCAAATAAAGACACACCAAACACTGCTAGTCTTAATGTCTCCCGCAAACGGTGATTAAAACGCTCCAACAAGGTAATTCCGCCAATTAGTATATACATAGCTAGACCTAAAGCAGCAATAGGTACACCGGCTATAGTAGAGTAACTGCTTGCATTTACTATGTCACATTTGCCTGCTCCTAGACAAATAGCGTCCATACCAACTAATTTGGTCCAAGTTAGGTAAAAGGCGTCTAATGATCCGAGAAGTACCAAGAGATATATTAGCCAAGTTGTTCTTTCACTATCCTTTTCGTGTACAATCATTTCAAGGTTATTTTTCATAAGATTGTTTAGATGAGTGAAGTGTAGAATAAGGGTGCTTACGTGTAATTAATAGTCTTATACTGGCTGCTATAGTGATACTGCCAGTCACTACTATCATACCTTCATTCCCAGCCAATTTTTCAGCAGCATCAAGTGCACTTTCAGTATTGCTAGCCAGGGTAGTATAACAGTTATAATCTGCGGATATAGTTTCTAGTTCGTCAGGTTTCATTGACCGGGGCATGCCAGTTGAGCTCAGAACTGTGTGACTACAATATGGCAGCAACTCAGCAAACATACCTGTAATATCCTTGTCACTCATTGCACCAAAAACCAACACCCTTTTCTGTTGAGGAAACAAATCATCTAATACTTTAGTCAATTGTAATACCGAAGCTCGATTATGTGATGAATCAACAAGTATAGGTGGTTTCGTTTGAAAGATTTCACAGCGTGCAGGCCAATTCACTTGTTTTAGACCTTGACTTATAGCACTTTGCGGTATATTCCAACCTTGTTGGCAGAGCTGCTCTATTATGGACATAACTACAGTTACATTTTCGATTTGATGTTTACCTAACAATGGAATTCTGTGTCTGACTTTAATCTGTTTCTGACCAATCCGCCAAATCGAGAAGGTTTGGCCTGATAAGTCACTGGCAATCTGTTCCCATCGCCATTCTTTGGTTGTTTCAATGAAAGGAGCGTTTAGTGCGGATGCATATTGAGATAGTACTGTTAGAGCAGAATCTAATTGAGGTCCAGATACAATTGGCACGTTTGGTTTAATTATTCCGGCCTTTTCAGTAGCAATTTCCGCGATTGTGTTTCCAAGGAGATCCATGTGATCATAGCTTATTGTTGTGATTGCACATACCTTTGGTGTTACAACATTGGTTGCATCTAATCTGCCTCCTAAACCTACTTCTAGAATTGCTATATCAACATTCTGGCGAGCAAAATATTCCATTGCTAATATTGTCATTATTTCATAATAAGTTATGTTCGCAGTTGATTCGATTTCGAGCTGTAGGTCATCTAATAATTTGGCAAAAGATTTCTTACTGATCATCTCTCCGTTAACCTGAATTCGCTCTCGCAAATCGTGTAAATGGGGTGACGTAAACAGTCCTGTCACATGACCAGTGGATCTAATCACCGATTCAGTCATGGCAGCTACTGAACCTTTACCTTTGGTGCCTGCTATATGTACACTAGGGTATTTTAAATGTGGTGAACCAATTGTCTTAAGAAGATTGCGGACGCGATTTAGGTCAAATTTTTCAGGTGCGTAAGCAGTAGAAGGTTTGATTTCATAGTTGATAAATTTGTTTAGGTAATTGATTGCGGAATGATAGTTCATTGTTCAGATTTGTTTAATGGAGAATGTGTGTAATGCTTAACAAGTCCAGGATTAGACAAATCATCAATTAACTGCTGAACTGTTTTGCATGTGCGTGGATGTATCCAGTTTGGTGCGATATCAATTAGTGGTCTTAGAACAAAGAGGCGCTCATGCATTCTTGGGTGTGGTGTTATCAAATTCTCTAAGTTTAAGATTTGCGAGTTGTAATCTATGATGTCAATGTCAATAGCGCGAGGCCCAAAGCGTGCTGAAGGTTTTCTCCCTAATTTAGTTTCCAAAGCTTTAATTGATGCTAGTAGACTTATTGGCGAAAGCGTGGTGTTGGCCCTGACCAGTAAGTTGAGAAATTCAGGTTGTTGAGTTACATATAGTGGTTGAGTTTCGTATGTTGGTGATATTGTTTGCACCATTATCTCTGGTGTCATAGCTTCTATAGCAGAGCACAAATTATTGAAACGGTCGCCCAAATTAGAGCCTAATCCTAGGAGTATAGGAAACACTATGGTTTAGTCTTCAACAACAATTACAGGCTCGGTATAATGGCGTACTTTATTCTGGTGATACTTCTCTGTTATGGTTTTGTTTAGCCATTTGTTCTTTTGAGTTATGGACTTACTAGAGAATAGAATATTTAGCGGAATATTTATGCCTATTACGCGGTTTGTAATCAAGAAGCGGGTTACACCAGCTGGCAACAACTTGCAGTTTATGGCTGAATCAAGAATTTCTTGAATTGTGAACGGAGGGAATTCAATTAAAGCGGAAAAATTCTTGATATTCTTTTGAAGAATTTCAACATTTGAATCAAGAGTACGAATGACATTAGTGCGTCTGGTATATGCATTTACAGCGTTAGACAAATCTAAGTGTTTGGAAGAACTTTTCTGAGATGTTTGTACCGTGTATATTGTTTTTTCACTATCTATTATAGTAAACAGTGTTTTATGCGCATTTGTGTTTGGTTCCACGTTATCAGCAGGTGAAATCCTTAACTTTCCACCTGGAATATTTTCTATAGAGTCAAACAAACTATCCACATCTATATTGTGTATAACGTGGTTCCAAGTTGGAATGGTTGTCTCTAGAGACTCTTGTTTTACCAATTGCGCTACGATATGTGGGCAATCTAGCTTCTTAAGCGCAGTTGCCCTAGTAGCTCCATCTAATATTACGTATTTACCCTTCCAGTCAGTAACTATCGGAGGGTTTCTGAGCATATTTGATTTTTGCAGAGAGTCAGATAATCGTGCCACCCGATTGTTATCATAATGCTCGTGAGGCAATACCTGATTCAAGTCAAGCACGCAAAGTTCGAACGCTTTCATGTGTATAGACCTAACATCCATTTTGCTTTATATAGAAAAGAGCTAATTGTCATATGTAACCAAAAATTTATTTAAATGTAAAGTGTCGCATCTCTTCTTATCCAAACGTTACCATACTTTTACTCAAAAATGAAGATTTAACACTCGTTTATGGTATAAGTAAATCGGGTGATATAATCGGTGACATGCTAACCAAACCAAATTTTCGCGTTGGTGATGTTCCTGTTTATGGTGACCTTATACTAGCACCTATGGCAGGATTCTCTGACCTTCCATACAGATCTATTTGTAGGTCATTGGGCTCAGCAATGAGCTACACAGAATTTGTGAACGTAGATGAGTTAAATAAGGGGCGGAATGGTAGCCCAAGGGCCAGACAGAAGCTGTGCTATACCTCTAATGAGCGTCCGGTCGTATTTCAAATTTATGGTCATGATGTCGAACGTATAGTGTCAGTAGCACAATGGCTTCAGGACTTAGGACCGGATATTATCGATATTAATATGGGGTGTTATGTAAAGAAGATTGCTGAACGAGGAGCTGGAGCGGGAATGCTGCGGAAACCAGATATGATTGCACGCTTGATGGACAAGCTAACAAATGTTCTGGATATACCTGTTACTGCAAAGATAAGGTTAGGTTGGGATAACGACAATCGTAATTACATGGATGTTGCGCGTGCGTTACATGATCATGGTGCTAGCTTGGTTGCCGTTCATGGCCGTACTAAGTCTCAAGCATATTCTGGACGGGCTGATTGGGATGCAATTGCTGAAATAAAGCAGTCTTTGTCAGTGCCTGTTGTTGGCAACGGTGATGTTCGTACAGTTTCTGACATAGAAAGTATCAAAACTCATACAGGATGTGATGCTGTAATGATAGGTCGGGCGGTTATTGGTAATCCATGGATTCTGCAGCGTAGAGATCGACAGGAAGTTACATTATCTGATCGATTGGATTTGGTCCGCAAGCATTTAGCACTAAATATAGACTTTTATGGAGTAGAAAAAGGACTGGTTTTATTCAGAAAACATGTGGCACGTTACATTGAGGATACTCCAGCAGGTGTACGCAAAATACGAGTACCCTTGCTGACTTGTGAGAGGGTTTCCGACTTCGAGGACTTGCTATGTGGTTTGGGTGGCGAAGCCAATGAGCCAGTAGGACTAGCGATGTAAGATTTGGGGATTGCAAATTAGCATAATAAAGCGACGCTAGAATAATATACTAGCAAGTTCATCTCGGTACTCTCGTGTCAACGGATCTTCTTCTCCTAATAACGCAAACACTGCAAGGATTACAAGTTTAGGTTCGCCTTGTCTGAAGTTTTTGTCATAACGAAGAACTTCTAATAGTCCGTCCATAGCAGCAGCATGTTGTCCGCGGGCAAGAAGCTTTGCTGCTTGACCATATTGTGCTTGTAGGGTATCTATGTCTGCTGGGTTTTTATTGGTATTCTCCTCCACCTCTGCGAGTAATTGTGCTAATGGCTTTAATTGTTGTGCAGCTACAATCTCCGATCCTGCAGGAAAATCATTAATGAAAGCAATAGCTTCATTGCCTTTACCTTGTGCTATAAGGGCTCTTACTAATCCGAGTGTAGCACCTGAGTTATTAGGTTGGCTATCTAAAACTATACGCAAATTCTCTTCAGCTTGTTCCCACTGACGTATAGCTAGAAGGCTTGTAGCCTCAGCAATGATAGTATCAGTCTCGCTGGGTGCTACTTTCTGGATGAATTCACGCACTGTTCTTTCGGGTGCTGATCCATTGAACTCGGCTACAATTTCTCCATTTTTATAAGCTTTTACAGATGGAATTCCCTGTACGCCAAACCTTACTGCTAGGCCAGGATTTTCGTCTACATTAACTTTGGCAAGAAGGAAGGATCCAGCACATTCCTGAGCGATCATTTCAAGTATTGGCCCAAGGGTTTTGCATGGTCCACACCAAGGCGCCCAAAAATCAACAACTATTGGTATTTCGTAAGAGCGGCTGACTACATCATGCTCGAAGGTTGTTTCGGCAGTGTCAAATATAAATTCAGAAGATGACATGACTATATCCCAGTATTCGACCGTAATTGTACCATTGCCTTGATAGCCAGTCTGCTGTAGGATTGAATTCTTAGCAAACGTTAATATTGGACTGGTTAGATGATAGAAACTAAGTATTGCGCAGCTATAATTCATCTTGCTGATAAATGCAAGGAAAATGTAATTCTATATATATGAGAATACTTGTAACGGGAGCAGCTGGATTTATCGGGTCGCAGTTATCTGAACACTTGGCTTTAAAAGGTCATGATGTGATTGGCATAGATTGTCTTGTAGACAACTACGCACGTGAGTTAAAGAATAGAAATATTAGAACTATTCGTGAGCAAGGGTGCGCGTTTGTTTCATGTGATCTAGCAGAAGACTCTCTGAGCAATGTTTTACAGGGCGTTGATGCTGTATTCCATTGTGCTGCTCAGCCAGGACTATCCAGTGTGGCTAGTTTGGATGATTACATCCGCAATAATATCATTGCTACAAATCGTTTGTTGGATGCTGTAATTGATGCCAACAGTGTTTCTGGTGGGTTAATATATATATCCACCTCTTCAGTGTATGGAGCTAAAGCCATAGGAAACGAGAATGCCGAAACCAAACCAACCTCATACTATGGGGTTACTAAGCTCGCGGCTGAACATCTAGTCATGGCTGCTAGTCGTCAAGGCAAGATAGATGCATGTTCATTGCGATTGTTTTCTGTGTATGGCCCTCGGGAGCGTCCCGAAAAATTGTATCCTCGTCTTATCGAATGTATTTTGCAAGATAAAGAATTTACGTTGTTTGATGGTAGTTATGATCATTATAGAAGTTACACTTATGTTGCAGATGCACTGGATGGTATGTTGTTAGTTTTAGATAACATGAGTAAGTGTAACAACGAGATATTTAACATTGGTTCTAATGTTTCTATAACCACTAGAGAAGGCATAAGTATTATTGAGAATCTGTTGGGTCGTCAAGCTAAAATTAGCATTATTCCAAAACGTCCTGGTGATCAACTGGAAACACGGGCCGATATTGAAAAAGCACGTACTATTCTTGGGTATGAACCTACAACGTCAGTGTTGGACGGTCTATCGCAAGAGGTAAATTGGTTCCGAGACAATAATATATATGATGGTACCAACTAGTGTGTTCTCACAGTTTTCAACCGTGGAAAAAATTTGTTCGTTGAAATATTGCCTAATGTTCCCAAGATAACAAACACCTATCATTACAAGGTGTCTGACGAGCTGCGCAATCAGATTTCTTTTGGGCTCTTAGTTGTCGTTCCATTTGGTAGGAAACTTGTGCAGGGAATAGTGGTATCTTTGGATACCATTCCGCCTACTGATGTGACCAATTATAAATATGTGGAATCAATACTTGATCCATATCCAGTGTTGACTAAAGCCCAGTTGGATTTAGCACGCTGGTTATCAAAAAAGTATTATACGAATCTCGTTGATTGTGTCGTAATGATGTTGCCACAGGGATTAAGTCAGCGGTTCGACTATATTTATGAATTGGCAGATGAAAGACTGACTCTGCATACAGACTATCAGAAGCAAATAACAACCCTACTTAAAGAGCAAGGACCTATACAAGGAAGACGTTTAGGTAAAACACTAAAGATTCGCAACTGGAAGTCAGTAGTTGAGCGTTTGGTATCTAGAGGAGTTGTCAACAAGACCGCAGTACTTTCACCTCCTAACGTTAAACCAAAGACCACGACCATAGTACGTTTGATTCCGGGTATTAATGATAAAGAATTTGCTAAAACGAAATTTAGTGATCGTTCACAAGCGGCACATAATAGACGTCTTGATGTTTTGAGGTTTTTGTTTAGGCACAACTTAGCTGTCGATAAAAGCGTTGTTTACTCTGAAACTGGAGCGAATATATCTGACCTTAAGAGTTTGGTAAAGCAGGGATATGTGATGCTAGAGAATATAGAGACAATTCGGAACTCCTTGTCTGAACTAAATGTAAGGGTGGCCAAACCACCCAAGTTGGTAGATGCTCAATATGACGCTTGGAGTATTATGAAGGAAGCGTTTGTAATATCAGACCCAAAGCCTTTTTTGCTGTATGGCGTGACTGGTTCAGGCAAAACTGAGATGTATATGCGTGCTGTCTCTGAAGTATTGAAACAAGGTAAACAGGCTATTGTTTTAGTCCCGGAAATAGCTCTTACTCCGCAGACGGTACGGCGTTTTCTAGAACGTTTTTCAGGGCGTGTTGGATTGATTCACAGCAAGCTTTCTGCTGGGGAGAAATATGATACTTGGCGTAGGTGTCGATCTGGAGATTTAGATGTGGTGGTTGGTGCACGGTCTGCTCTGTTTACACCGCTGCCAAACATTGGTCTTGTGATTGTTGACGAAGAGCATGAAGAGGCTTATCGACAGGATCCACCAGTACAGCCTCCCTATTACAACGCTAGAGATGCTGCTGTGGCATATGCGAGTCAGCTGGGAGCAGTATGCATATTAGGAAGTGCTACACCGGATATAACTAGTATGACATTTGCGAACAAGGAAAAATTTGTCAAAATAACCTTGTCAGACAGAATAATGGGTCATGGTGAAATACTTGGGTATCAGGATAGCGTTGTAGACAATATATGTGCACATGAGTCGCTTGACTTCAACAAAACTGAGTCGCTGTACATTAGTTTACCTGATGTGGAGATTGTAGACATGCGACATGAGCTACGAGCTGGTAATAGATCGATGTTTAGCCGTATATTGAAGAAATCGTTGTCTCAAGTTCTTGAATCTCAGGAGCAAGCTATACTATTTATCAATAGAAGAGGACATGCATCTTATGTGTTTTGTCGCGACTGTGGTTACACTCTGAAATGTCCGCGCTGCAGCATCCCTTTTACATATCACAGCACTTATCACAAGCTAGTTTGTCATCACTGTAATTTGCGACATAATTCGAAGTCCTCGTGCCCAAGCTGTAGTAGTACTCGTATTAAGCATTTTGGTGTAGGCACTCAATCTGTAGAAGAGGAAGTAAAGCGCTATTTTCCGGATGCGCGTACAGTACGATGGGATAGAGATGTTACAAAAGCGGCAGGTTCGCATGATCAGATACTGAACAGATTTGTTGATCGGAAGGCTGATGTATTAATTGGTACTCAGATGATAGCCAAGGGGTTGGATTTACCGCTAGTTACACTTGTAGGTGTAGTAACGTGTGATGTCGGATTAACACTTCCAGATTACCGAGCATCTGAAAGGACTTTTCAAGTACTTACTCAAGTAGCAGGCCGCTCAGGTCGTAGCCGTCTAGGAGGTCATGTTGTTATGCAAACTTATATGCCTGATCATCATGCTATTGTTTCAGCTGCAAGACACGATTATGATGGTTTTTACAAGAAAGAAATTGAATTGAGGAGGCATCACAACTACCCACCATTTGGGAAAATTGTACGACTGCTGGGAAACAACACTAATAATATTACTATTGAATCAGATGCGCAGTCCATAGCTGAGGAATTGCGAACAAGAATTCGCAAATATAGAGCAAGTAGCACCGATGTTATCGGACCAGCACCATGTTTTTTTTCGAAATCTGGTGGCAGATATCGATGGCATGTGGTTTTACGTGGTCCGGACCCAGCAGAGTTAGCAAACATAAAGTTACCTAGCGGTTGGAGGCTTGAAGTGGACCCTTTAAGTTTGTTGTAATTTCACTGTTGTAGTATGCGTTGTAGATTTGATGGCATGTCTGCTTCATGCTACACTTGCACAGAATGAGCACTTTACCTCCCGTTACACTTGTCTATGGAAATGACGAATTTGCAGTCGAGGAAAAAGTCAAGGCATTAATAGAAAGTCTTGGTTCAAAAGACAACATTCTGATGAATGTTAGTGACTTTAAAGCTAAGAACTTGTCTTTTGCTGAATTGCAAGCAGCTTGTGATGCTGTGCCGTTTCTAAGTCCTTATCGATTGGTGCTTGTTAGGGGTTTGATGGATAAGAGTCATGGTGGTAACAAAGGCACATCTTCTAAAGATGTGATGGAATCTTTGATTCGCTATCTTACCAAGATACCTTCGACAACTGGATTGATAGTGGTTGAGAAGAGCAAATTACCTAGCAATAGCAGGTTACTAAAAGCAGTGCGTGCTATAAAAGGTGCTAAGCTGGAAGAATGTTTATTACCCACCAAAAACAATTTACTCCAGTGGATAAAAGATCGTGCCTCAAAAATGGGAGGTGTATTTACAGACTCAGGGGCGTACGCATTAGCTGATGCTGGAGTAGATGGACCCAGGGCATTGTCATCCGAAATCAACAAGCTCCTAGCTTATGTAAACTGGGAAAGATCCGTTGAGGATCATGATGTGATTCGACTGGTACCGACTGCTGGACAAGCGGATATATTCTTGCTAGTGGATTCGTTAGCTGAACGAGACGGACATACTGCTATGCGCGAACTTCGTAGACTGATAGATAAGGGAAACAGAGAGCCTATAGGGGTGTTTGGTATGATTGTGAGGCAATATCGTTTGTTGTTGCAAACTAAGGAAATTCTACAAACAGGTGGCAATACATCTGATGTGAAGAATATACTAGGATTGCATAGTTTTGTTGCAGAAAAGGTAAGTAAACAATCACAACGCTACGAGTTAAGCACACTAGAGCACATATATAGGCGATTGCTGAGCATGGATGTTGCGATGAAGACAGGAAGCGATAGTGAAACTATTTTAGATGTTATGGTAGCGGGACTAACAGCGTAATATTGTAATGTAGCATAATTTTATAGGAGGCAAGTATGAGTATTCAGCCATTAACCTGGGATGATTTTGAAGATAGTAGTGTAGCACCCGAAGAACCTACCATTATTACTGGTTGGCGTTTGTTGATTGCGCGTGCTATATGGTCGTTAGTACTGTTGACAACAATTGGTATTTTCGCGGCTAGTATTCAACCATATTTTGATTTTGTTATGTTTTTTCCTAAATTTTGGTTTAGTTCTCCTGACTACTCTATTGCTTTGGAACAATTAAATTTGAGTGCTGGGTTTTACCATGGATACCTAATAGCTTTGCAGTCTATACAGGTTGTTGTGTGTTTAGTGATTGCCGGGCTGATTTTCAAGAATAAATCTGATGATTGGTTAGCTCTGTTTGTTTCACTGACTCTTGTTGCATACGCGGCAAGTCAAGGTGATCAGATTGGTGCATTACTTATGAACAATCCACAATTGCGTTATGTTGCGCTCCCGTCATTGGCGATAGCTGAAACATCTTTACTGTTGTTGTTATATTTTTTTCCAGATGGTGACTGTAGTCCAGGTTGGACAAAGCCACTGGCGTGGATATGGGTTGTTTGGCAGCTATCTAATCTAGTATATGAGGCATCTCCATTGAATCCAGCACTTTGGCCAACAATGACACGAAACCTAGTTATGTTAGCTTGGTTTAGTACTGGGTTGTTCGCACAAATGTGGAGCTATGTGAAAGAGTTTACTCAGGTGCAACGGCAGCAAACGAAATGGGTACTTTTCGGCTTTGTGTTGTCAGTAGTAGGAATGTATGTACCCGGAATATTGAAGGGCATTATCCCATCACTTGGCAGTCCCGGCATGGTGGCAGTGGTTTATGAAATACTGTTTGTCGAGGGTTTTGCACGTTTGGCGTTTCTATTGATACCGGTAGCATTGATGATATCTATTATGAGATTTGGATTATGGGAGGTTGATTCCCTCATTAATCGTGCTTTGGTTTATGGGTCGCTCACAATAGTAATGGTGATTCTGTTTGAGTTATTGTCCGGGGTTATTGAAAATCTTACAGAACTTATATTGGCTGAGCCTCCCGGAATAATAGAAGCAATCACAGCGTTGGCAATAGGAGCTCTTATACAGCCAGTACAGGACAGAGTACAGGATTTTGTTGATGGAAGGTTTTATGCAGCAAAGGTTGATCTAGGTAATGCCATTAAAGCATTTTCTGACAAAGTTAGTTATGTGATTGATAGGCAAGAACTGATGAATTTGCTTCTTGATAGAACGATAGAGTTACTGCAAATTGGACATGGTGCTGTATATTTGCGTGGTAATGACAATAGCATGACTGCTGTGAAAAAGAACAATATGACCGATGAAAGGTTTGATTCTGTGCCCATTAGCCAGGAGGTTTTTGAGGAGCTAGAGCGAGGGGATCCTGTTTTTGAAGGGGATGAAACTTTTGACACATTGCATCTAGGTATGCGACAGACTTTTACTATGCTCGTGCCTTTGACAGTAGTTAGAGAAGGTGCTAGAGAATTGACTGGGGTGCTCGCCCTAGGACCTCGACTTTCGGGAATGGGTTATTCTACAGAAGACGAAACATTAATGGCCACATTGGTGGACTCGGTATCACGTGCTTTACGAGTGTCTGAATTGATTGAACAGACTGATTTACATAAGAGTTGAAAATTTGTGAGTTGATATAGTCTTAAGAAAGTAAAAAAAACACCCTACATGTTTATATCCAGATGTAGGGTGTTTTTTATTTACACTAAACGACTCTTAGATAGTTGTTGTTTGTTCTTTGTTTACAGATATCAGACTGTGTTACATTCTCCCAGAGGGCGACTCCATTTCGTCGTCATCATCTTCATCATCCTCTAGATCTACTAAATGATCGTGATCATCAATATCATCATCCCAGTCCGAATCGTCATCGTCGTCATCGATATCGTCGTCAAGTGATGGTGTATCACCTTCAGCATGTCCTCTTAGTTCACCTGTTGGGTCTGGAGTTGCCATGTCGCCATACTCACCGTCCGCAGCACCATACTCGCCGTCCATATCTTCTTGTGCTTCCGAATGCCAGTCAAAATCTTCTTCAGCTTTTTCATAAGCTTCTGCATATGTGATATCACCGGCATCTGCCATGGCAAAGATATCTTGAACACCTGGTGGAGCATCGGTGAGTTCACCTGCAGGAGGGGGTATAGTAGGATCAAATGAACCATATTCTCCACCATAGGCACCATACTCACCACCCATAGCACCATACTCACCACCCATAGCACCATACTCACCACCCATAGCACCATACTCGCCGCCCATGGCACCATACTCACCACCCATAGCACCATACTCACCACCCATGGCA